>Ga0209343_10001288_pt1 | contig 34196 bp, 33 predicted proteins | sample RifCSPlowO2_02_FD_184026 | JGI IMG/M metagenome (GOLD analysis project Ga0209343, IMG submission 184026) | Groundwater microbial communities from Rifle, Colorado - Rifle CSP2_plank lowO2_0.2 (SPAdes) (version 2) | ecosystem: Environmental > Aquatic > Deep subsurface > Groundwater | place... | reverse complement strand
ATTCAGAATCAAGAATCCGAAGACAAACGAAGTGATGATTTGAGCCTGTTTAACAGGCAGTAGTTAACACTAACCGCTTCGAGCGGTTCCTATTCAAACTCCCAGCTATGCTGGGAGTTATTGGCTTTTTTGTTTAGAATGAATTTTGATAAAGGAGTTTAGAGGAATGAAATTAGTTCTGTCTACGTTTTTTATAGCTATTATTGTTGCTAGTAACAGCGCGAATTGCGGTTTGTGTCCGCCCGCTGGACTGCCTGATTATCCAAATTATTGTTTTCCTAGTGCTTGCTGCGTGACAAGCGCTCACTGTTGCTTTTGGAATTCATGTTGTGACAATATAACTGGTAATAAGGTAGAAGGCATAAGTATAAGTCAACAAGCACAAAAGCAAATTGTTAAATAAATACGGATTCAGGTTTTTGATGCTAAAAAAGCAGCTAAGTTAAACATTCAACGAGATATGATGATAATTCCTGCTTTGGAGTGCCTTAAACTTATTCAGAACATAAGGTTATCTAACTAACCTCAGTTGGATAAGGAGAAGATAGTATAAGGTCGTCATTACTTACTTCTCCACCCCTTTGAGGGTGGTGAGTTGCTCGCAATGACGGAATCTACTATTTTTAAGCAAGAAAATTTGAAGCTTATCCAAAACAGGTTAACTAAGCTCTATATCCCCAACGCCTCCCGTTGCAGGGCCGTAATTTCCTTAATTCCAAGGCGTGCTAAGGTCATCATATCCTGCAGAGCTTTCTCCTCAAAGGGCGCGCCTTCCGCTGTGGTTTGGACTTCAATAATGCCTCCGTCATTTGTAAGAACAAAATTAGCATCTGCTTGAGCTGAGCTATCTTCGATATAATCTAGATCCAGCATAGGCACTCCTTCTACAATGCCACAGGAGACAGCAGCTACTTGATGAGATAGAGGTAACTTTTCGATCTTCTCTTTTTCAACAAGGGTTTGTAGAGCCCGATATAAGGCTACATAAGCTCCAGAAATAGCTGCCGTACGTGTTCCCCCATCAGCTTGTAAGACATCGCAATCTATGGTGATTTGTCTCTCACCGAGAACACTTAGGTCAACAACTGACCGCAAAGCCCGTCCAATCAAACGTTGGATTTCTTGAGTACGACCGCTTTGCTTTCCACGAGCAGCTTCCCGATCCACGCGCAAATGGGTTGAGCGGGGTAACATGCCGTATTCCGCTGTGATCCAGCCCATTCCCTTATTCCTTAAAAAAGGAGGTACCTTTTCCTCTAAAGAGGCTGTGCAGAGAACATGTGTATCCCCAAACTTCGTCAAACAGGAGCCTTCTGCATGCTTTGCAAAGCCTACCTCAAAGGAAATAGGGCGTAATTCATCTGGACGACGACCCGAATTTCTCATAAAAGATTCTCCTATGACTGATTGACGCATGTCACCGTCATTACTACATTTCAGGTAAGGTGAAAAGAGTTATGACAAAATTAGAGGAATTAGATAAAAGATCTCGCGAGGTGTTTCGCCATCTTGTGGATGCTTATGTCGAAACAGGAGAGCCTGTTGGATCAAAATTTTTATCGGGTCGCTTGGATACCTCCCTCTCCCCTGCCACCATCCGCAATGTTATGGCTGACTTGGAGGCTGCTGGTTTTTTATATGCTCCTCATACATCAGCAGGGCGCCTTCCTACAGAAGCGGGATTGCGTCTTTTTGTACATGGGCTTTTAGAGCTGGGAGATCTTTCTCCGCAAGAACAAAAAGAAATTGATCAACTTTGTAAAGACAAAAATAAGAACCAATCTGAACTTTTAGAAGAAGCCACTAAAGCCCTTTGTGGCTTGAGTCATTGTGTTGGCCTTGTATTGGCTCCGAAAGCTGAATCCCTTTTAAAGCATGTTGAATTTGTTAACTTAAGCCCAGGCCGCGTTCTTGTGATACTCATTACTGAAGAAGGACTTGTGGAAAATCGTATTATCGAAGTTCCTCTTGGCATCCCTCCGTCAAGCTTTATTGAAGCAGGGAACTACTTAAACAACAGACTCGCGGGGAAAACGTTGTATGAAGCCAAAACTCAAATCTTAGGGGAATTAGAATATAATCGAACTCAATTAAATGCCCTTTCTGCAGAGGTTGTGGAAAAGGGGCTTGCTATATGGGCTGGGAAAGGAACCGCCACATCTCTCATCATTCGGGGGCAATCGAACCTTTTACAAGATGTGCGCCATATGGACGAGCTCAATCGCATTCGCAATCTTTTTCAAGCCCTGGATACACAAGCAGAACTCGTGGAATTACTCGACGCCGCTATTATAGCGGAAGGTGTTCAAATTTTTATTGGAGCTGAAAACGAACTCTTTGCCTATTCTGGGTGTTCACTCATCGTATCGCCTTACTCAGCCGATGAAGGACGGATTGTCGGGGCCGTAGGTGTCATAGGCCCCTCACGCTTAAATTATAGCCGCATCATCCCTATGGTCGATTACACTGCAAAACTCATTAGCAAAACGATAGGTAAATCATGACAAAGAAAGAAAAAACTCATCCTGAAGTAGAAGAAGAAACTCAAAAAACTCTCTCCAAAGAAGAAGAGCTTCAAGAAGAAATCGAAAAACTGAAAGATAAATTTTTGCGGACCAGTGCCGAGCTGGAGAATTACCGCAAACGGGCTGAAAAAGAGCGTGAAGAAACGACTAAATATGCAATTTCTACCTTTGCCAGAGAGTTACTTTCGGTTGCAGATAATTTAAGGAGAGCAGTTGAAAGTGTTCCCGAAAAACATGACAGCCCGGAAAAGCTTTTGCACAGCCTGATGGAAGGGGTTGAAATTACGGAAAAAGAGCTCCTTTCTGTCTTTCACAAGCATTCTATTGAGAAAATAGATCCCTTAGGGAAGCCCTTTGATCACCATTTCCATCAAGCCATGTTTGAACAAGAAGATAAAGATCAACCTCCAGGGACAGTTGTTCATGTGCTGCAGGTCGGTTATCGACTTCATGGGCGTCTCTTGCGTCCGGCTCTTGTGGGAGTCGTAAAAGGGAAAAAATCTGACCCCATTGAAACCCCTTAAATCTCTTCCTACATACAGGGAAGATTAATTTTACCTAAGAATAGAAAGAGGAAAAAATGAGTAAAGTAATTGGAATAGATCTTGGTACGACAAATTCCTGCGTTGCGATTATGGATGGAAAAGACGCCCGGGTTATTGAAAACACGGAGGGCGCTCGTACGACCCCTTCTATGGTGTCTTTTACAAGCAACGGTGAACGCCTCGTTGGCCAAGCTGCAAAACGCCAAGCCGTTACGAATCCCGAAAACACACTCTTTGCCATCAAGCGCCTCATTGGGCGTCGCTATGACGATCCAATGACCAAAAAGGACAAAGACCTTGTCCCTTACAAAATCGTAGATGCTGAGAATGGAGATGCGTGGGTTGAAGCCGAAGGCAAGAAATTCAGCCCCAGCGAGGTCAGTGCTTTTATTCTTCAAAAGATGAAGGAAACAGCAGAAAACTTCCTTGGAGAAAAAATAACCCAAGCGGTTATCACCGTTCCTGCTTACTTTAATGATTCGCAACGTCAAGCTACAAAGGACGCCGGCAAAATTGCGGGCCTTGAGGTTTTGCGTATTATCAACGAACCCACAGCAGCAGCGCTTGCTTATGGCCTTGAGAAAAAAGAAGGCGAAGTGATCGCGGTCTATGACCTTGGTGGTGGAACCTTCGATGTTTCCATTTTGGAAATTGGGGATGGTGTTTTTGAAGTGAAATCCACTAATGGCGATACCTTCTTAGGAGGCGAGGATTTTGACCAACGCATTGTCGAATACCTGGCGGACGAGTTTAAAAAAGAGCAAGGCATTGACCTTCGCAAGGATAAGCTTGCTCTTCAACGGCTAAAGGAAGCTGCCGAGAAAGCAAAAATTGAACTCTCCAGCTCCCTACAAACGGATGTGAATCTTCCGTTTATCACGGCAGATGCCTCAGGTCCAAAACACTTAAACATTAAATTGACCCGCGCAAAGCTTGAAAGTTTGGTTGATGACCTTATCACCCGCACCATTGGTCCTTGTAAAGCTGCCCTTAAGGATGCCGGCCTTGCTCCCGATAAGATTGATGAGGTGATTTTGGTCGGTGGCATGACCCGTATGCCGAAAGTTATTGAAACCGTACAAAAATTCTTCGGAAAAGATCCACACCGTGGCGTGAATCCAGATGAGGTTGTGGCCTTGGGCGCTGCCATACAGGGCGGTGTTTTGCGCGGAGAAGTGAAAGATGTCCTTCTCCTCGACGTGACCCCACTTTCTTTGGGCATTGAAACCTTGGGCGGTGTTTTCACCCGTCTTATTGAAAGAAACACCACCATTCCCACGAAAAAGGGACAAACGTTCTCAACGGCCGATGACAATCAAACAGCGGTCACTATTCGTGTGTTCCAGGGGGAGCGCGAAATGGCAGCGGACAACAAACTCTTGGGTCAATTTGACTTGATGGGTATTCCTGCTGCTCCTCGTGGCGTACCGCAAATTGAGGTTACCTTCGACATTGACGCAAACGGTATTGTGCATGTCTCGGCTAAGGATAAGGCCACGGGTAAAGAACAACAAATCCGCATTGAGGCCTCTGGCGGTCTCTCGGACGAAGACATCCAAAAGATGGTGAAAGACGCAGAAGCTCACTCCAGTGAAGACAAGGAGCGCCGAGAACTCGTTGAGATTCGCAACCATGCGGAAGCCCTTATTCACACTACAGAAAAGACTTTGGCGGAAAACAAGGATAAGATTCAACCAACAGATCGTGAGAAGATTGAAACAGCTATCAAGGAGCTGAAGGAGTCCTTAGAATCTACGGACAAGTCGCTCATTAAAGGAAAAACAGAAGCCCTTACATTAGCCTCTATGTCCCTCGGCGAAGCTCTTTATAAGGCCAGCCAAGAAGGCGCTCAAGAAGACACCTCCTCCGAAATCCCCGATGAATCGGAAAAGGTAAACAAGCAAGACATCGTTGACGTTGACTTTGAAGAAGTTGATGGGGATAAGAATGATAATGGTAAAAACAATGAGAAGAAAAAGAAATAGTTCAAAGATTGGGTCCCGCGATCAAGTCGCGGGACCCAGGGTCATTGAGACTGGGGCTCCTCTCCTTCAATTGAGTAGTTAGAAATGGCAAAACAAGATTTTTATGAGCTCTTAGGCATTCCCCGCTCAGCAAAAGCGGATGAGATTAAAAAAACTTATCGCAAGCTTGCAATGAAGTATCATCCCGATAAAAATCCTGGAGACAAGGAAGCCGAGAAAAAGTTTAAGGAAATCAGTGAAGCCTATGACGTCTTAAAGGATGACAAAAAGCGCGCTCTTTATGACCAAGTGGGGCACGCCGCTTTTAATGGAGGTATGGGTGCTGGCGCTCCCCACGGAGGCTTTTACCAAGGAGATTTTGATTTTCAATCCTCAGGCTTTGGCAATATCTTTGACGACATGTTTAGTGAATTTATGGGAGGCCGCGCCCAACAAGCAGAGGCCTCTCGAAGAGGCGCTGATCTTCGTTATAACATGGAAATTTCCTTAGATGAAGCCTTTCGCGGAATTAAGAAGAACATCAAAATTCCCTCAAATGCTAAATGTGAAACCTGTCATGGCTCTGGAGCTACTGAGGGGACAAAGCCTGAAACCTGCCCCACCTGCCACGGCAATGGAAAAATTCATGCCCGACAAGGCTTTTTCACAATTGAGCGCACCTGCTCTCATTGCCATGGACTAGGAGAAATTATTCGCGTTCCTTGCAAAACTTGTCATGGTTCGGGACGCATCCGGAAAGAGAAAACAATCGCCGTCAATATTCCCGCTGGCATTGAAGAAGGGGCCCGCATTCGCCTTGCCGGTGAAGGCGAAGCAGGCTTACGAGGCGGCATCAATGGAGATCTTTATATCTTCCTCCATATTAAGCCCCACAAGTTCTTTCACCGGGAGGGCACGAACATTTTCTGCCAAGTTCCCATTTCTATGGCCACAGCTAGCCTTGGGGGCGAAATTGAAGTCCCTGCTATTGATGAGCATTCCGCGCGGGTTAAGGTTCCAGCTGGCACCCAATCGGGAAAGCAATTCCGCCTCAAGGGCAAAGGCATGTCCATCTTACGTTCCTCAGGACGTGGAGATATGTATATTCAAATCCAAGTGGAAACGCCTATTAATTTGAGCAAGCGGCAAAAAGAGATTTTGGAAGAGTTTCGAGCCCTTGAGGAAAAGTCCCATTCAAGCCCCCTCTCAGAGGGCTTCTTTGCTAAGATCAGGGATTTCTGGGATAAAAGGTAAAACGAGACATTTCCTTGCCTTTAATCCAAATAAAATGTTCATTTTTTTAAAATCAATTGCTTTATATAATATATGCTAGTATCCTTAACGAGTCCTGATTCATTAAGGAAATTAACCTAACATAAAACATGAAGGGAAAAAAAATGACAAAAAGTGAGTTGATTGCAATGGTTGCAAAGAAAGCCGGATTAAAAAACAAAGAAGCCTCGAAAGCGGTTGAGGGCGTTCTTGAATCCATTGTAAGAACCGTTGCAAAAGGAAATGACGTACGTCTTGTCGGTTTTGGAACATTTACACTTGCAAAACGAGCAGCGCGTAACGGTCGTAATCCAAGAACAGGGGCTCCCCTTAAAATTCCAGCAATGAAAGTGCCACGTTTTAGAGCAGGCAAGGAATTTAAAAAAGCTGTATCGTAAGAAGCTTTATATACCTTTAAACTTCTATAGAACCGCCTTGATAGCTTATACTATTTGAGCGGTTCTTTTTTACTACGCATGTATTGGGAAGCCTATGCTAAAGAAACAATTATTATTTTTGAGCTTTACATTTCTGTTTTTATGCCTTGACCAACCTGTAATGGGAGGCCCAAAAAAGCAGCCCCCGCCCGGCCTATTAGATGACAGCAGGCCTATTACTACAGCAACTCAACAACAACACAGAGCCGCACATACAGCTAAAAAAAGAAAACGCCCTGCAGCGAAACAACCTCTTCCGAAAGGACAAACGCAAATTAGTTCATATTTTGCAGCAAGCGAATCTCCACCCTCTTCATCGATACCTTCGAAGCCCTCTTTGCCTCTTATGGAAAATGAAGAGGAAGAGGACTCTCTTCTCTTAGAGTTAGACGGCGATAATGGAGCTGAAGTTCCTCCGTTGTTAGCCGGATCGGAGGAAGAAGATGATGATGGCGAAGATCTCCTTTCAGCTTTACAAGCCGAAGTTTTCCCCGCAACTCTCCCAAAACGCTCTCGTTTACAGCACTCTCATCTTGCATCATTACCGTCCTCTGCTGCAGCCGCTCAGGAACCTGAACGTGTCATATTTGGTTATTGCCCTCCCCCTTATTCTCGGGCAATGATTACAACAAAAGATGACAGTGATACAGAAGACGATCCATCGACTTTAGAAACTATTCCTTCGACAACCGTACTTCCTTCTTTCCCTACAGACGTAATTCGCATGGGAATGCAGATAAAGTTACTTGCTAACGTGTATTTAAAAAAACTAGATCAAACAGCTAACATTTTTATTCCTTTCTTTACTTTAACGGATTCAAGGGACTCCGTGAAACGACAAGACTTCTTCCGAACCCCAAGAGGAGAAATCTGTGTTTTTGCTAGCGGCGGCTTTCAAAATGCTTGGGAATCAACTGTGGCATCTGTCCAACGCATTTTCTTTGGTAATAAGGTGAAAATTATAAGGGCTTCTTGGATACAAAAACATTTATCTCAAAGTAAAAGAATAGAAAAAGACTTAGAACAAGAGTATCGGGGGCGAGAAAGTGAACTTCACTCTGAGTTATACTATGACCTTTTCTTCGAACATTTCTTTCTTTCATCTTTATTAGAAAAACTTGGGGAAGAAAAAACAAACCCCTTAAATCTCAAAATTCATGCCTTTAGTTGGTGGGATGTATGTAATACATGTGAGAGGCGTTTAACAGCTCACCACAGAGACCTTTTACCTTCGAACATGAGGCTCTTTTACCAAGTGGCTGGGATGCGTCGCTATAGTCATATATATCCTAGAGATACATTTATCCAAGAAGCACGTATCCCCTTAAGTGAAGAAGATAGGGCTTGGACTCAAATATGGGCAAAGGTTTCTGAATATGCTCGTAAAGAGTTTGAAAGCGCGGAAGATAAGGAGGTCTTCTGGACAGAGACAAAAGATGGTTTAGAACTATGTAAATGGCTCGGACAAGCTTTCGAAGAAAACACACGCACTATTGGCGAAAGGAGCTCAAGTCCTTGCAAAAAAGGAGATATCCTAAAGTTCTACAAAACAATGACAGGCGAAGATACACGTGAACTCGCTCAACTTCTCGAATACCTAAGAGACGTGAATTGGGATTTGTCTTGCTGGTATAAAACCCCCTACCCTTTTGGGGTTCAACGTCCATGGAAAAAATATTGGAGACAAGTTGTTATACCTCATTTTAATTGGGAAGAAATCAAAGAGTCTAAAGTGATGGAAGAAAGCGATGAATTGCCTCACTGTGAAATGTGTGGGCATGAATCCTTACGCCAAGTCTTTTATGTGTTTCACCCAAAATATCGTGTTTCTGGAGGCTTTTTAAGCTTGTCAAAAGAAGAGCAAGCCATGAGCGAAAGAAGTTCTGGATATTCAAGAACCGCTACAATCCATCTTCCTCTCTCTCTCAAGAAAAAAAGAAGGGATTGGCTAAAAGTAGGATCAGAGTGTGTCCAAACCCTTGTAACCACCCATGAAAAGTTAATCGAATGGGAAAGAAAACACCCTCGTGAAGAGCGAGATCGAAAATGGAGAGATCTTGATGAACGCCAAGCTTTAGACGAAGCCCGAGAAAAAGCTGAAAGAGAATTGAGAGAAAAGAGAAAAAGCGTAAAGAGAAAAAACAAAAGTAGTACAGGTAGATCTTAAAACTCTCTGCACATTCCCCTAGCTTTTGAACTCACTTTTTTCTAGAATCACACAGCAATTGGAAAAAAGAGCATGACGAAAACTGTTGTTTTGTGCGTTTTGGATGGATGGGGACATCGAGAGGAAGGTGAAGACAATGCCATATGCTGCGCCAAGACACCTCATTGGGATGAGCTTTTAGCAGAATCTCCGCACTCCCTTTTGGAAGCGTCAGAGCTTAATGTAGGCTTGCCTGAAGGTCAAATGGGCAATTCGGAAGTAGGACATATGAATATTGGCGCAGGCCGAATCGTCCCCCAAGATCTCTCCCGCATTGATGCGGCGATTCAACAAGGCCTCCTCTATGAATGGCCTGAAATGAAGGATTTTATCGGAGCCCTCAAATCTTCAAGGGGCACTTGCCATCTCATGGGACTTTTATCTCCGGGAGGGATTCATTCCCACCAGCGCCATATTCAAGCTCTTGCAGAGGTAATAGCAAGCCAAGGAGTTCCTGTCGCCATTCACGCCTTTTTAGATGGGCGAGATACGCCGCCCCAAAGCGCTGAGGCCTACCTTACTTCTTTCCTCAGTTTCACAAAGGATCATCCCCACATCTCCCTAGCGACCCTTGGGGGGCGCTATTATGCCATGGATCGGGATAAGAGATGGGAGCGCATCGAAAAAGCCTATAGTGTTATGGTAGCTGGAAAGCCCTCGGCCCGAGATCCAGTTGCCTACCTAAAGCAATGTTATGCCAAGGGAGTGACTGATGAATTTGTTGAGCCTATAGCCATTACCCCTTATAGAGGTATGAAAGAGGGTGATGGCATTTTCATGGCGAATTTTAGAGCCGATCGTGTCCGCCAGATTTTAAGGGCCCTTCTCGATCCAAAGTTTGACAAATTTAAAAGGATTCATGTCCCCAAATTTGCCACAGCCTTAGGGATGACTGAATATTCTGAAGCCCTTAATTCTCGGATAAAAGCCCTATTTAAGCCCATTGTGCTTCAAGATATTTTAGGAGAAGTCATTTCTCAGTGTGGGCTCAAACAACTTCGCCTGGCTGAGACGGAAAAATATGCCCACGTTACCTTTTTCTTTAATGGTGGCCGCGAAGAAATTTTCCCCGGGGAAGAACGAATCCTTATCCCCTCCCCCAAAGTGGCCACCTATGACCTTAAACCCGAGATGTCCGCCTTTGAATTAACAGAGAAGCTTGTTGAAGCCATTGAAAACAAAAAATATGCCCTTATCATTGTGAATTATGCCAATGCGGATATGGTGGGCCATTCTGGCAATTTTGAAGCCACACGTAGGGCTGTCGAAGCTATAGATGCTTGTTTGGGAAAAATCATGGAAGCCGTTAAAAAAGCAGCCGCAGTCCTCATTATCACATCTGACCACGGCAATGCAGAGGTAATGTTTGATGAAACGCTTCATACCCCCCACACAGCCCACACCCTCAACCCCGTGCCATTTGTGGTTTACAATGGTCCTAAGAACACCCTCAAGAATGGAAAACTTTCAGACATTGCGCCCACGATTCTGAAAATCTTAAACATTCCTCAGCCCGTATCAATGACCGGCCAGCCCCTTTTAGAGGTCAACAATGGTTAATCTCCTTGTCATTCTCATGGCTTGTATCGCAATAACGCCATTATGGGGCAAAGATATTGTGCAAGAAATTAAAGATTCACAAAAGGAAAGAGTGGATCTTTTAAAGAAAAAGGAGCATCTCTTGGAAGAAGCAGGATCCTTAGAAAAAAAACTTCAAGAGCTGAACCTCAAACAACGGCAAATGGAAGAGAGCATCACACTTCAGCGTAAAGAAATTCAAGACAAACTCCCCCTTATGCTTCGTTTAGGCCGCACTGACCCTTTGCGCATCTTAGTTGACGGAGCTGCGAGCAAAGATACCATACGGGGCCTTATTCTGCTGCGTTCTTTATCCCGCTCCTTAAAGCAGCAATACCAACGCCTTCACGCGGCATCATCTGAGAATTCTGCTTTAAGGCAAGATATAAAACTAAAGCAGCAAAACCAAAATCAGCTTCTGCAAGGCCTTGACTTTCAGCATGCCCAGCTTGAGGCCTTTGAAGCCTCCAAATTTAAGGAGCTTGCCCAATCTGAACTCGATAAACTGAGTGGGGAAAATGATATTAATGACCTCTTAAAAGACACCGACACCGCCCTTTCGAAAACCAAACGAAAGATTTCCAAAACCACTGCGGAAAAAGACCTTCCCTTTCGCTGGCTCGAAAAGCCGGTTTCGGGGAAAATCGTTAAAGACAAGGATCTTCAAAAGAAATTTAGCCCTCATGCCAAGGGCATAATTTTTGAAACAAAGAAGAACGCTGATGTTTATTCTCCCTCAGATGGTACTGTTGTTTTTAAAGGGCCCTTTAAAAATCAAGGAGATATCCTTATTATTGAGATCGGTGATAAAGTGCATACGGTTTTGATGGGGATGCATAAAATTAGTGCAGAAACAGGACAAAGCGTGTATGCTGGCCAAAAAGTAGGAAAAATGGCAGGCTATGGAACGACTTCCCCAAAGCTTTATTTAGAGTTAAGACAAAAGGGAAAGGCCATTGATCCAAAAGACTATTTTATTCAATGAATTGGAGTTGTGAATGAAGGTAAAAATTTTAGGAGTGATAGCCATTGTCTTGTTTTCATCCGTGGCTGTGGCAGGAATCTACCGTGCAACCCTTTCAAAAGAATCGGAAAATCAAACGGCCCCCTCTTCCGATTCTTTTGACTCCCGTACATTTGATGCGATCTTAGAGCGTATCAAAGAAGACTATGTTGAGCCTGTCTCTGATGACAAGCTTCTTACAGGCGCCCTAAACGGTATACTTGGAGCTCTAGATCCCCATTCAACCTATTTAGACCCAAAGGCCTATAAGGAACTTCAAATTCAAACCAAATCTGAATACGGCGGACTTGGGATGGAGGTCACCTCGGATAAAGGGCTTGTCAAGGTTGTCTCTCCCATCGATGATACCCCTGCCCAAAAAGCAGACATTCAGCCCGGAGACCTCATCATTGCCATTGATAAAAAGCCTATTATGGGAAAAACCCTTAACGAGTCAGTTGACCTTTTGCGTGGAAAACCTGGAACAAAAGTTCTTCTACACATCAAGCGAGAAGGAATCGCTGTCTTTGAAAAGACGCTTGTCCGTGAAAAAATTAAAGTCAAAGCTGTCAAATGGCGTCTTGAAGGGAATGTAGGCTATATTCGTATTGCCCTTTTTAATGAAAGCACCATTCCCCTTATAAAAGAAGCTATAGCGGACTTTAAAAAACAACGGGGAGCTAAGCTTGAAGGGCTTGTACTTGACCTGCGCAACAACCCTGGCGGGCTTTTTGATGTTGCCGTTGACTCAAGTGATCTTTTCCTCTCCAAAGGGAAGGAGATCGTATCAACTCGCGGGCGAAATCCAAAGTCCGACATCTATGCTTATGCAAAAGGGGGAGACGTAACAAATAACATTCCTCTTGTCATCTTAATTAATGGAGGTTCTGCTTCTTCTTCTGAAATTCTAGCAGGTGCGTTGCAAGATAATCATCGGGCTCTCGTGGTGGGCACGAAATCCTTTGGAAAAGGCTCAGTTCAACCAGTGATGCCTTTAACAAATGGAGGAGCCTTGGTGTTAACAACGGCTCGCTATTATACCCCTTCAGGGAATTCTATCCAAGCAAAGGGCATTGAACCAGATATCGTCATTGAACAATTACAAGGAAAACTGGAAAAAATAGATGAGAGCAAATTCATTTTTGAGAAGGATTTGGACCATGCTCTTGATACTCCGAAGGAGAAAAAGCCAGAACTTGATTTGAAGATTGAGATCGACTTAGATAAAACAAAGAAAGATGAAAAGGCTGAGGATTACCAACTTATGCGCGCGATTGATATACTTCACGCTGTTGCCTTGGAAAAAAAATATGGAAAGCTAAAGGATAAATAAATTACTGCTTGTCTTTGATCCTCAAGTTATCCCCCACATTCTGTATGGGTGTACAAATCGTTCCTCTTGCTCCGGGGAAGGCTATGCACAAACAATTTTTTTCTAAAAGCGAGCATTCCTCTGCGGTTAAAGCAGAGATAGCGGTGTTAAAGCTGTAAAGTACTCCTAAAACTAAAACCGGTAAAATCATTAACTTCATTTTTATCTCCCATAAGGATAATATTTTTCTTAATCTTTCGAAGATTTTGAAGATTTTACTCTAGATAAAGATTCTTAAAAAATTGTAAACTTTTTAAAGAAACAAATTTTGAGAAAAAATGGCACGAAAGTTTGATGATTATGGGGATCCCTCCTACCGCCTAGGAGTAGGCATGATGATTCTAAATGCCGAGAATAAAATTCTTGTTGCTCAGCGCTTAGACACGAAGGGCCCTTCCTGGCAAATGCCTCAGGGAGGCATTTCCCTTTATGAAGATACGGACCAGGCTATGCTTCGCGAGCTTGAAGAAGAAATTGGGACGCGCAAAGTAGAAATTCTTATCAAATCAAAAACCTGGTATAAATACGACCTTCCATCTGGGCTTGCTGAACATCTTTGGGGAGGACGTTATAAAGGTCAACGTCAAATTTGGTACGTGTTAAGATTTAAAGGAGAAGACAAAGATATAAACGTCCATACCTATCATGCAGAATTTCGTGATTGGAAATGGGTAAATAAGGACGAGCTCATCAGTTTGGTAATCCCCTTTAAGCAAAAACTTTATGAGCAATTGATCCACGATCTATGGCCTTATGTGCTACGAGCAATAAAATAAATTGCTGATTTACAAGGGTTTTCTAAAACTTCTCTTGTGAAAAAGTAAATTTTATGGCTAAATATCAAGCATGGAGGCATACAAAAATCTAATAACAAATATTAGTTTATTTGTACTAATCGGTGCCATACCCTCCTTAGGCTGGGCAACTGGAATTATGTTACCTTTCTCGCTTTCAACCCTCTTTCTTTTTGTAGCAGCTTTCTGTGCGGTTCTTTGCTGTAAATCTCGCAGTAATTCGCATTTTTTTAAAAAAGTCCTCTTAAGTCGGGGAGATGCCTGGGCCATCAGTGATGGAGACAAAATCACTGACTGCTCTCCCTCTTTTCCTGCAACAACGATCCCCCAGCTGAAGGAGTATTTCGATCCTATAAATGCAAACAAACTTTCAGCTGCTCTCCATCAATTGTTTCATCAAAAGACGCCATTTCAGTTTCGGCTCAACGCAGCGAAAAGCGACGCCATTTATTTGTTTGAGGGTGAGCCTATAGAGGATCGTTTTATTTTGTGGCTAAAAAATATAACAGATCAAGTGCACCAAGAAAAACTTAGTCAGGACCTCTTGAAAAACCGAGAGGAGCAGCTTCAGAGTCTGCACTTTATCCTTAACTCAATCCCCGTACTTGTTTGGCAACGGAATGAACATCAAAAAATCACTTTTTGTAATGCGTCTTATGCTAATGCTCTACAAACAACACCCGAGAAGATCTATGAAGATTCCTTAGAGTTTATTCAGCCCCGCTTTGCTAAAGTTCTCGCTAGAAAGGCTATTCATACCGGAGAGCTCCAAAGTTTCGAAAGCTCTGCTATTGTGGAAGGCCAAAAACGTTATTTCCGAATTTATGAAGCCGTTCACCCAAACAAAACAGGTTGTACCATTGGTCTTGCGCATAACATCACCGAACTTAATGACGTGAGAATGGAGGTGAAACGTCTCATCAAAGCCCATGATGAGGTTCTTGCTCATTTATCTACGGCAATTTCCGTCCACGATGGAGAAGGAATCCTCCAATATTACAATCAAGCCTATGTCACCCTCTATAGCTTTGATGAGGAATTTCTTAAGACAAATCCCCGCTTAGATGAAGTTCTGGAAGAGCTGCGTAGCCGCCGCCAATTGCCAGAGTTTGCCGATTTCCCGGCCTATAAAAGACAACGTCTTATGCAGCTCAAAGAGCAAATAGAACCCCTTGAAGGGTTGATGCATCTACCGGATGAACGCACCTTGCGAACTTTTAGCGCTCCACATCCCATGGGAGGATTGCTCTTTATGAGTGAAGATGTGACTGATTATCTTTCTCTTGAACGAAAAAACAAAACATTCTTGGATGCCTATCAAGCAACCCTTGATAACCTTTTTGAAGGTGTTATTGTTTTTGGGAGCCACTCTCGCCTCAAAATTTTCAACCCAAGCTTTCTTCGTCTTTGGAACTTTGATGTTAATGATGTTAAAAGTGGTCAACACCTCACAACAATCATTGATAAATTAAAAGATTTCTTCGACTATGATGAAGACTGGGAAGGGTTTAAGAGCAAGTTTCTTGAGGAGATTACTGATCGCGTCCCTAAAACTGGGCAATTAAAGCGAAAAGACGGTATGATCATTAACTACAGATATGTTCCTCTTCCTAATGGAGATCACCTTCTCAGCTATACAGACGCTACGGATACGCTGCGCATCAAGCACATTCAAAAAGAACAAAAACAAGCGATTGAAACCGCTGAAAAACTAAAGTCTGCCTTTATTACAAACATTTCTTCTGAGCTGCGCTCCCCCCTCAATACCATTGTCTCCTTTACGGATATTCTTTCTCAGCAGTATTTCGGTCCTCTCAACAAACGTCAAATCGATTATGTCGAAGGAATCACAACAAATTCTGAAAAACTCCTCGGCCTGGTCAATGACATCTTAGACCTAGCCTCTCTTGAAGCAGGCTATATAAGCATGGAACACCGTCCAACAAATGTGCCGAGTCTTTTGAAGTCTCTTGTGACCTTCTTTGATGAAACCGTCGAACAAAACAAACAATACCTTGTCGTTAAATGCCATAAACTAGTTGAAGAATGGCCTCTTGATGAAAAGCGAGTCAAACAGATTCTTTTAAATTTGATTGCCAATGCTATCAAATTCACGCCCACAGGAGGGGCTATTACGGTCGAGGCTCATCTTAACAATGAAACCCTTGAAATCTGTGTTTCTGATTCAGGCGTAGGCATCCCCCCTGAAGAGCAAGAGTTTATATTTAATGATTTTGAAGAGGTTCCGGATAGAGAAAAAGCTAAGACCGTTATTGGTCTTTCCCTTGTCAAAAAACTGGTCGAGCTTCACGGGGGCGATTTAGAACTTGAGTCAGAACTTGAGAAAGGGACAAAGATAACCTGTATTTTCCCAAAACCCGAACAAAGTCTTGTTGAGAAAGACAAGGCCCGAGAAGTCTCTTAAGCCGCGCCTATGGCTGGCACACCGCTGGTTGTCGAATATTCAAAGTGATACATCTCTCCAGGATGAACAAAGGACCTTATAGCATAAGCTGCATGGGCTGCCTCAGCAAAGCCCGTTAGGATGAGTTTAAGCTTGTGAGGGTAGTAAGCAATATCTCCAATGGCATAAATACCTGGGATGTTCGTTGAGCAGTCCTTAGGATCAATTTGAATATGACTAGTGTTGAGCTGAAGACCCCATTGGGCAATTGGCCCTAAATCCATAGCAAGTCCATAAAAGGGGAGCAAAAATTCCGCTTGAATTTCTCTTGTCTCTCCTTCAAAGGACTTAACCGTGACACGCTCAAGAACGCCATCTTGCCCTGCAAGACTTTCTAACTGAAAAGGAACGACAAGATCAATCTTGCCTGCCTTAGCAAGAGTTTGAAGTTTTGCTTCACTTTCAGGGGCTGCGCGGAATTTGGAGCGACGATGAACCACTGTGACCTTTTTTGCAATTTCAGCAAGGGACAAGGCCCAGTCTACCGCTGAATCCCCTCCCCCCGCAATCACAAGATTTTTACCACGAAAATCCTCACGATTTTTTACGTAATAGAAAACACTTTTTTCTTCAAAGCTTTCAAGGTGTTCTAGTGGCGGACGATTAGGTCCAAAAGCCCCCACGCCCGCTGCAATAAGAACGGCCTTTGCTTCGATTTGTTGCCCCAAAGAAGTCTCAATCTGCCATAAATCATTTGCATTTTTTTCAAGTTTTAGGACTTGTTGACCAAGGTAATAAACAGGCTTAAAGGGAGCGGCTTGACATTTGAGTTGATCAATCAGCTCACCTCCCAAAATTTTGGGGTGCGCTGGAATGTCATAGATTGGTTTTTCTGGATAAAGGGCTGCGCATTGGCCTCCTGGAATATCTAAAGCATCAATCACACAGCACCTAAGGCGCATCATGCCGCATTCAAAAATGGCAAAAAGGCCTACGGGCCCCGCTCCAATAATAATCACATCAGTAGATTGAAGTGCCATATCTTTATTTCTCTTGTGTTTCTAAAAAGAAAATCCCCGACTTTCTCAAAAAAATCAAGAAAAATCAGGGATCGAAGAAAACTTAGGCTGCAGCTAAAATAGTCTCAACTTTTTGAACTGCATGCTCAGGATCAATACTTTCAACAGCAGCTATTTCACCAGCAAGCCGTATAAGAGCATTTTGATACACTTGGCGCTCACTGTAGGATTGCTCAGGTTGGCTTGCCGTACGATAAAGCTCACGAACAACTTCTGCCAATGAGACGGGGTTCCCGGAATTAATTTTTGTTTCATACTCTTGGGCACGGCGGCTCCACATGTTACGACGAACGCGAGCCCTTCCTTTCAAAGCATGAATTGCTTTTGCCAGTTCTTTTGAAGACGAAACTGGTCGCAGCCCTGATGTGTTTGCCTTAGCAACTGGAAGTCGCAAGGTCATTCGATCCTTCTCAAAGGAAATAACAAACATCTTTAAGGAATGCCCAGCTACCTCTTGAGTCTCAATTGATTTAATTCTACCTACACCATGCGCTGGATAAACTACATGGCTTCCACACGAAAACGAAGTTGATATCTTTGACATTTTAACCCTCCGCTAAAAGTTGCATAAAGAGTTTTCTGATCTACTTTAATCAACGTAGAAAAAAAACTTTAATCCCGAACAATCGTTAACAATTTATTAACAACTCTTATATAAGTACCATTTTTTTTCTTTCAATGCCATAGGCATTGAACCACGCAGAAAAACAAGATTTTAAGTTAGTCAATAGAAATTTTTTGTTTAATTTTCGCATGTTACAAAAGTTAAGAAAGAGTTAAAAAAGATTCCTTATTTTTCAATGCGATACTCTAAAGAGACCTGGCGGGGGATTGCCGGCGGTATTTTATGCTCTTGGAGATATTTCTTTAAAAGCCGATTAAAAGCCCACTTTACTTTAAAATGCTGGCCGGGCTTTGTCTTTAGAATCGCTCTTATTTCAAACGCATAATCACTCACTTCGTTAACCCCGCTGATTTCAACTGGCTCGACCAGGAGGGATTTTGTGCCTTTATCCTTACGAAGGTCTGACGAAATTTTTTCAATGATTTCAAAGACTTCATCAATATTAGCTTCAGTTCCCACTTTAAAGAGCATGACCGCTGCCGAATAATCCCTGTTTTGGTTGCAGAGAGTTGTGATGCTTCCGTAGGGATAGATATAAAGAGCCCCATCAGACGCACGAAGACGTACGACGCGTATAGTTAAGGATTCTATGCGTCCCATTTGATCATTAATGACAACCAAATCACCCACAGCAAAGGCGTCTTCCAAGAGCATAAAAAAGCCTGTCACAAAGTCCTTAATTAATGATTGCACACCAAAGGAGAGACCAATAGAAAGAATACCCACAGTGGCTATGATTGGAACAATTTCAACACCAAGCTCTATAATAATCAACAAAATCGCAGGAGTCCAAACAGCAATACGCAGGACATTTCGACTCACACTTGAAATGGTTTTATACCGTGCGAGCCTTTGAATTTTCGTCTCATCCAAGGACTTTTTTTCTCGATTTAAATAACGCTTAAGAAAATCGTTCCCCACACGCGTGATCAATAGTGCCACAAAGATAATCATAAAAATACTAAAGGATTTTTGGGCCAAAAGCTTAACGATGGGCGAGAAGAGAAGATATGTTGGATCCCAACCCCACAATTCAAGAATGAGAATAAATGAAGCAAGTTTAAGTAAAAGAATAATAGAAAAATCTAATTGGCTTCCATAATGGCGAATAAAGAAGGCTAAAGGACGAAAGTGATGGCGCAAATAATACTCAAAGACAAGAATGCGAACTTTACGTACTTCAAAACTTGCAATCCTCAACAGAGGAAAAACTGAAACCGTCAGCAAGGTTTTCCAAACGATACTTTGGAAGGGATCAATTTTTCGCGTGATCCAGCTCATATAACTGACCATGATTAAAGCAATAAGCGGAATATAAATATATCCTAAATAACTCAATACTGCTTTCTTCAGGGGCGTAATTTTAGGCTTTTTAAGCTCTTTTCTGAAGTAGTTCTTTAATTCGTCATGCAAAGAAGCCATCATGAATATGGCAAGGACAAGAATGATTAAAGTAGAACCTTGCAGAAGCAAACGTTCACCTGAAGCAGGAAGATTAATTAAATAGCCAACTTCCATAGCAAAAAATCCAAAGAGCGCAATAATCCCCATGCGTCGGATCCAGCGATAGGCTGACGCAAGAGTCTTTCTCTTCAAAGGAATATGCTTATGATCATCCGATGCGGGCTTCAAGAAAAGATGGGCCACATTCAAAAGAATCCATATCGTCACAGCTCCTGAACTTATCATTCTAATAATTTCTAGAATGACAAGAGTCTGCGGGCCTAAGAGCCGAAAAATGGCATAGAAAAGAAAGCCAAAAACTAAGGGGGCAACACAACAGAGAAGAGTAGCAACAAAGAGGTTTGCTTTATTATAAGGAGAAGGAGCTTTTCCTTTGTACAGAAAACTGTTTATTTTTGGCCGTAGCCAAACAGTTAATGTTCGCGAAACAGCAAACGCCGCAAGAAAGGCAATTAGGAAACGAAGGCTAAAACTTCCAAGCAGAGCTCGCATCTCAGGGTTTTTAAGGCTTGAGATGAACCATTCCCCTGTTTCAACAAAGTCCTTGAGAGAGACAAAGGCCTCAAAAGATTTCTCCAGCAAATCTTTCAAAAAGTCATACACAGCGGAAAAAACATTAGCGCTAATCTCACTGACCTTAACGGGCTTTATGGGAGGGATTACCGGAGGCGCCTCCTTTTGAGCTCCCAGCAAGGGAATGTACTTACTTGCTCCGCTAAAGCCTTGCAAGACCACAAAGCCAAACATTAATAGAAAGAGCCGTTTCACTATATCCTCCTGAATCTAATTCCTCAAAAATTTTACTAGATATGGATAAAACTTAACATGTACAAATGACATGTTAAGCAATAACTTAAGTGCAAAAGAAAAAATAGGAGGCAAGATACAAAAAATATTGGCTATTTTGTCTAATATATCTATAATAGACTATATAGATGATTGGAGGAAAAACTTATGCGTACGATTTCTGCTACAGAAGCCAAGCAATCCTTAGGTATGATAATAGATATGTCTCAGAGAGAACCTGTTATAATACAGCGTCAACATAGAGATATTGCCGTCCTTCTCTCAATGCATGACTATAATCGATTGAAAGGAACTCAACTTGAAGCCTTTAATATTTTTTGTGAGAAGATTGCCCAGAAAGCTAAAGAAAGAGGATTGACCGAAAAAAAATTAGAGGCGTTATTAAAGGATGATTCAAAGCAATAGGTTTGTTGTTGATACAAACATTTTCATTAGTCAGCTACTTTTGCCTTCCTCACTGCCAGGAAAAGCTTTTCAAAAAGCGCTATCTTCTGGCATTCCTTTAGTTTCAGAAGAAGTTCTATACGAATTGGCTGATGTTTTAGGGAGAAAAAAGTTTGATCCTTATCTTTCTCTTGAGGAAAGACAAGAGTTTCTCCGCCAGCTCTCCTCAATTGTGGAGGTTGTTCAGAATGTCGTTTCATTAAAAGCTTGTAGAGACCCGAAAGATGATAAATTTTTAAGCTTAGCTATCAGTGGTCGCGCTGAGTTTGTTTTAACAGGAGATAGAGATCTCCTTATCCTTGATCCTTTTAAGGATATAAGAATTTTCTCCTGCTCGAGATATCTTGAAAAATGACATCTTACCTTTACAGGCTGTGTCATTCTCTTTTCTTCTAAATATATAGCCTGGGAAGATTAAAAAAGTTTCTGCCCATTTTCAACGCGCGGATTAAGGGTTGCAAGGCAAACGGCACCTTGTTTATCTTGGCATCCTAACATGAGGAATTGGGATTCAAAACCTGCAATATTTTTTGATCCCAAATTAACAGCTCCCAAAACCTGCCTTCCCACTAGGGTTTTAGGCTCATAGTGAACCGTGACTTGAGCTGAAGTTTGTAAAACCCCAATTTCAGGACCAAAATCAACCCAAACTTTATAAGCGGGTTTATGAGCACGTGTAAAAGGCTCGGCTTTCACCACTGTCCCTGAGCAAATGTTAACTTTTTCAAAATCAGCATAGGTAATAATCATATCAAGTTCTCCTTGTTGAAAAATATTCATGTAATTTAAATGAGAAAAGTGCCCTTAGGCTAAACAAGGTAGCAACTTATCGCTTATAAAGAAGCGCACTTTTTGTGAACTTGCTATAGGTCATATGAAGAATATGATCATTGAAAGAGGAAGAGTCAATAGCCTCTATCAACTGCCCCGACAAGAAGAACATCCTGCACTGGTATCCCCACGGGGTTCATTGATGAAGGAATTCATCTCGCCTGTAAGCCGCTGATCGAGGGGCCCCTTGTATTCATGGAGGGGTTTAAGGGGAAAGATAAACCCTTGAGGTCCATCCTCCGCGCATAAGGCATGAGGAAGAAAGAGGAGAGATACTAAAAGCGATAATTTTAATTTTTTTCTCATTTCTTTGTAAGACCTCGAGCAAAAAGACAGGGGTTCAGGACGCGGCTAATCTGGCTTCAAAGTAATTGTCGTGGACTCTCCTAACACATCTTGGGGAGCAAGGTTGGTAATGGTGTAAACACACTGGCCATTTTTAACGACCACCTCACTCACTTCAAAATCCCCCACGGGACAATAATCAAGGCAAGTTAGCTCCCACCCCACGTTCGCTACTTTCCAACGAATGCATTCGTCTTGGATCATATCAAGCTCATTATCAAGGATAGCGGCAGCTTCTTCGCTGGTTAAGTCATAGCATTCAAGGGCTTTGGCTTCAGAGCAAAACAGAAGAACGACCCCAAAGCATAATAATTTTTTCACGGATGCGCTCCCTTGTTTTTTTAACGTCACCTCCCCATTATTAAGGAACAAGATTAACAACAAATTAAAATACCCTCTTCATCATCTTGAAAAATACGTTCAACAAAAAACCTGGAAGAAATTTTTCATAGAATCTTAAGACAAAGCGTGATTTAATAAGGTAAAATATAGAATAGGGAGAAATCATTGGAAGCACTTCCTTTAGATTTATCAAATGCTATTGATCGAACATTGGTTCCGCTACCTCCGGATAAATTAAGACATGCTTGCTTTGATCTTTCAAGGCGCTATGCGGAAGGTAAATTTATCGAAACAGAAGCACACCGTCAGGCCTATATTGCTGCACGCCTTCCAGCAACCTATGGAGCCACACGTCATATTTTTAGAAGGATTGAACCTTTCCTCTCGTCAGTTAAAAGTGTCCTTGATTTAGGATCTGGTGTAGGCAGTCTCGCATGGGCCGCACGAGATGCCATGCCAAAACTGGAACGCGTGACCCTTTTTGAAAAAGATATAGAGCTCCTTCGTTTAGGCCAAGGCCTCACGGAAGATAAACTGTTCCCCCTTCAACTTTCTTGGTGTAGAAACGATCTGACCGCAGACGAAATTTATCCTCTTCATGAGGTAGTGACGCTTTCGTATGTCCTCAATGAGCTCACGCCCAAGGAACGTCTTCATGTGCTAACGCGGGCCTATGGTGCAGCAGAAAAACTTTTTATTATCGTTGAACCCGGCACGCCGGATGGCTATAAACTTATTTTAGGCGCACGCCAATTTCTGGTTGAGCACGGAGCACATATCATAGCCCCCTGCCCTCAAAATAACGCATGTCCCCTTGCGTCTCTTAGTCAAGGAAAGAAAGACTGGTGTCATTTTAGTGTGCGTATTCCTCGAGGGAAATACCATCGCCGCGCCAAGAAAGGAACTTTACCTTATGAGGATGAAAAGTACTCCTATGTGGTTGTTTCTCCCCACCCTCAACTCATACCAAGAGCGCGCATTATTAAAGCTCCCATCCGAAAAACGGGGCATGTAATTCTAGATCTTTGTAACGATAGGGGAGATCTTGAGCGGGTTATCCTTTCCAAAAGTGATGGAGAAGTTTACCTAGAAGCCCGCAATAAAGAATGGGGTGATGCGTGGAAAGATTAACCACAATTGACGCCTATGGTGAAGAGGGGTAAAACAGCAGAGAGTGTAAAAAAGAAGGATAAAGAATGCCTCTATCTCAAGAAGAGATTAATCGTCCTCTCTCTCCTCATCTGCTGATTTACAAACCACAGATTACTTCTGTTCTTTCCATTATGCACCGAGGAACCGGCATCGTGCTCTTTGGGGGATCACTTCTTTGGGCTCTCTGGTTTGTGTTGCTCGCTGCTGGAAGTACAGCCTACATCCAAGGGCAAACCCTCCTATTAAGCCCCTTTGGGCTTATCATTCTTTTGGGATGGTCCTTTTCCTTCTTCTATCATTTTTGCAATGGTATTCGTCATCTGTTGTGGGATATCGGCGTTGGTTTTGAGCTTTCAACTGTACGCAAATCAGGATGGACTGTCATTTTTGCATCCATTTTTTTAACAAGCGTGGCTTGGGCTTTGGGCGTCATGAATGGGAAGGGATTATTATGAGATATGAATCTTTCTTAAAACGTGCCCAAGGACTCGGATCGGCCAAAAGTGGCGTCTATCATTGGCTCTTACAACGTATCACAGCTTTTGCTTTGATTCCTTTAGGCTTGTGGTTTGTGGGATTTTTCCTTCTTTTACTTTCTGCACCATATCCAGAAGCTATCCATTTCTTTTCTTCTCCTTGGACAGTAACTCTAGCCATTTCTTTTATTATTGTCCTTTTTTATCATGCTTCCTTAAGCATGCAGGTTATTTGGGAAGATTATGTTCCTCATGAACTCACACGCTGGTGTTTGGTTATGGGCACCCACCTTTTAAGCTTCTTTTTAGCCATTTTATCTATCCTCTCTATTCTCAAAATTTATTTAACCTGAAGGCGCAGCCATGGCGAAAGACTACCAACTCACGGATCACGTTTACGATGTTGTCGTTGTTGGCGCAGGGGGGGCGGGTTTACGAGCTACCTTAGGTATGGCAGCCCTTGGGCTTAAGACCGCGTCCATCACTAAGGTTTTTTCCACCCGCAGCCATACAGTGGCAGCTCAAGGAGGCATCAGCGCCGCTCTGAATAATATGAATGACGGGGATAACTGGCGCTATCACATGTATGATACGATTAAAGGCTCTGATTGGCTAGGAGATCAGGATGCTATCGAATACATGTGCCTCAACGCAATTCCGGCTGTCATCGAGCTCGAGCACATGGGCGTTCCTTTTTCCCGAACGGAAAATGGAACTATCTATCAACGGAAATTTGGCGGACACACCATCGATTATGGAAAATCTATGGCACAACGCTCCTGTGCAGCTGCAGATAAAACGGGCCACGCCATCCTCCACACCCTTTATCAACAAGCCTTAAAGCATAAGGCTCTATTTTTTAACGAATTCTTTGCTATCGACCTTATCATGGATAAAGACGGCACCTGTCGTGGTGTGACGGCTTTGAGTTTAGAAGACGGCACCCTCCATCGATTTGCAGCCCATATGATTGTGCTTGCAACGGGTGGCTATGGACGCGCCTATCTCTCATGTACATCAGCCCACACCTGTACAGGAGATGGGAATGCCATGATTTTGAGAGCGGGGCTGCCACTTCAAGACATGGAATTTGTTCAATTCCATCCCACAGGCATTTATACAGCTGGTTGTCTTATGTCTGAAGGAGCGCGCGGTGAAGGAGGCTATCTCACCAATAGCGAAGGCGAGCGGTTTATGGAACGGTATGCGCCACATGCTAAAGATCTCGCCTCACGTGATGTGGTAAGCCGCGCCATCACCACTGAACTCCAAGCTGGCCGTGGCCTTGGTCCTTTAAAGGACCACGTTTACCTTCATCTTGAGCACTTAGATCCAAAAATTATTCACGAGCGTCTCCCTGGTATTACAGAAACGGCGCGCATCTTTGCAGGTGTCGATGCGACTAAAGAGCCAATTCCTGTGCTTCCAACGGTTCACTATAATATGGGAGGCATTCCCACAAATCATCTGGCGGAAGTTGTAAACCCAACCAAAGAAAACCCGGAACAAATCGTTCCAGGTTTGATGGCCATTGGGGAAGGAGCCTGCGTTTCAGTCCATGGAGCAAATCGCCTGGGTACCAATTCTCTTCTCGACCTTATCGTTTTCGGAAGGGCGGCTGCCTATCGCGCAGCTGAAGTCATTCACAAAGAAACTGCTGTAAAGCCCCTTCGCCCGCAAGATGGACAGGAAGCCATTGAAAAGATCGATCGTTTGCGTCATGCAAAAGGTTCCCTCAAAGTGTCTGAGATTCGCTTGAATATGCAGCGCATTATGCAAAATCATTGTGCCGTTTTTCGCACCAAAGAACATTTAGAAGAGGGCATTAAAAAACTGAATAATGTAGTGTCCTCATTTCAGGACGTTTATTTAAGTGACCGCTCCCTGATTTGGAATTCGGATCTCGTGGAAGCACTGGAGCTTGAAAACTTGCTCCAGCAATCTTTGGTGACTATTCATTCAGCCCTCAATCGAACGGAAACCAGAGGTGCTCATGCCCGGGAGGACTTTCCTAAACGGGATGATAAAAATTGGACGAAACATACGGTAGCGCATCTCAAGAAGGATAAGGTTTCTTTCACTTACCGTCCCGTTCATCTTTACACGCTTACCCCAGAAGTGGAAGTTATTCCACCTCAAGAACGCGTTTATTAAAAGGAGGCCCATCATGGTACAACTCCGTCTTCCCCCCAATTCCAGGATTAAGAAAGGAAAGACCTTCTCCTCCCCCACAAAAGGGCCTCGGATGAAGCTCTTTCACATCTACCGTTATGATCCGGATACCAAGGAAAACCCACGTCTTGATACCTATGAGCTTAACCTCGATGAGTGCGGCCCTATGGTTCTGGATGCCTTGATCAAAATTAAGAATGAGGTAGATCCAACCTTAACCTTCCGCCGGTCTTGTCGTGAGGGGATTTGCGGGTCTTGCGCCATGAATATTGATGGCACGAACACGCTTGCCTGTACAAAACATATTGAGGCGTGTAAATCCGACGTCAAAGTCACCCCCCTGCCCCATCTCTATGTGGTGAAAGACCTGGTACCAGACCTTAATTTTGCTTATTCTCAATATACCTCTATCAAGCCATGGTTACAGTCTGATGAAGCACCTCCTCCTGATAAGGAGCGTTTGCAAAGCATTGAAGAGAGGAGAAAGCTTGATGGATTGTGGGAATGTATCCTCTGTTTTTGTTGCTCGACCAGCTGTCCTAGCTATTGGTGGAATGGGGATAAATACCTTGGCCCTGCCACTTTGCTACAAGCCTATCGTTGGATTGTGGATAGTCGCGATGAGGTTACTGGAGAGCGGCTGGATAACCTTGAAGACCCCTTTAAGCTTTATCGATGCCATACCATTATGAACTGCACGAACACCTGCCCTAAAGACCTCAACCCCGGCAAAGCCATTGGAAAAATTAAGGAGAAAATTGTTGAGCGTCTCTGAGTAGAGATTTCTCACATTTTTGAATATACCGTAGCGGACACAAATTAATTCTGAAATAAGTGTTGAAAAAATATAATGACATGTTATTTAGATGGTTACGTATATACATTATTAATTTTTTGATTTTATTTTTAGGTAGTGAGAATTGTGTTATGAAACGTTTGTTAGTTATAGGAATTGCTGTTGGTTTATCTTCTTGCATTGCCCCGATGACTCGTCAAGAGCAGCTCAATGTTTATCGTACGAATTGTTTAGATTATGGTTTTCAATGGGGAACCCCTGAATTTGCCCAGTGCGTAAAAGATCAAGAATATCAAGAACAAAAGCTAATTATAGAAAGCTATAAAGTTCGAGCTCTCGAAGAGCAGGCAAGGACCCAAAGACAACTTCTAAGTTATCCAAACTATCGAAAAGTTAAACAAAAGGTTCCTAGCACAACACACGTTCAACACACCCATATTCAACACACTTACAATCCACCTCAAACTATTGTCGTTCAAGAACAACCCCCTCAACCTAAAACCCTTCCTATGGACTTGCCTCCGAAGCAGTCTTCCGTCCAAACTCAGACCCTTGAAAGCTCGCCTGCAGCTCCATCGCCTATTATTCCAAACCCAACTGAGATTCTGCCTCAAACACAAGACGTTCAAAATGTTGGCACTTCAACTTCAGGGGAGTTAAACCTACCAAATAATGCTGAGGAAACGCTGCCTATAGTGGCGATTACAAGCCCTGTACTTCCTCCACCTCATATAGAAGAGTCAGAACTTCAACGTCAGAAACAGCTTGAGAAAGACCGGCGTGATGAAGAAGAGGACAAACTCCAAGCAGGAATTGACACGCATAAAGCTGAGGGAACCGAGCTCTTACATTAGAGCGCTTATACGTCTAAGTCACGAACAAATTGAGCGTTTTCTTGAATAAAGGCAAAGCGTTTTTCTGGGCTGCGGCCCATTAAATCATCCACAAAGGTAACCACATCTCGGTCATCCAAAAAAATCCGCAGAAGGGTTCGCTTTTTCGGATCCATAGTGGTTTCCTTCAATTGGGCTGCAGGCATCTCTCCAAGGCCCTTAAAACGATTTACATCTACCTTCTTCACGCCTTTAAATTCTGTCTCTAAAAGCTTTTCTCGATGAGCATCGTCATGAGCATAAATGCTTTTTCCACCATAAGTTAGCCGATAAAGAGGCGGCCGCGCTAAATAGAGACGTCCCGCCTCCACAAGAGGGCGCATTTGTTGAAAGAAAAAGGTGATCAAAAGGGAGGCAATGTGCGCACCATCAACGTCCGCATCCGTCATAATAATCACCCGCTCATAGCGCAGCTTTTTGGGATCACAATTCTTCCCCATACCACACCCTAAAGCCAGGATCATATTTGCAATTTCTTGATTAGCATTCATCTTATCCAAAGTCGCACTGGCCACATTAAGGATTTTTCCACGAAGCGGCAGGATAGCTTGCGACTTCCTATCTCGCGCTTGTTTGGCTGACCCCCCGGCGGAGTCCCCCTCGACCAAGAAAATTTCCGTCCCCTCTGCTGAGTCCATGCTACAATCAGCTAACTTTCCTGGCAATCGCAGCTTTCGCGTAGCAGAAGCGCGGGTAATTTCATTATGGTGTTTGCGACGTATCCGCTCTTCCATTTGCTCAATCACATACTCGAGCAAGGCTTGAGCGGCTTCAGAATTGGCTGTTAACCAATGGTCAAAATAGTCCCCTATGGAAGATTCAACCAAACGGGCAGCTTCTTGAGAGATAAGCCTTTCTTTCGTTTGGCCTTGAAATTGAGGGTTACTTAAAAAGACAGAAAGTACCCAGGAGGCCTTATTAAAGCAATCCTCGGGCGTAATTCCAGAGGCCTTTTTGGTTCCAATAAGCTCACCATATGCCCGCAATCTCTTGACAATAGCTTGGCGGAATCCATTTTCATGGCTACCTCCCTCTAGTGTGCGCACCGTATTACAATAGGAGGAAGAAAAAGCCTCACCCTCCATATGCCAAGCCATCGCCCACTCGACCCGTCCTCCTCCTTCTGAAAACTGGGATTCGCCTGAGAAATAAAGCGGGGTCACTAAAGGCACGTCCGAAAGGACCTCCTTTAAATAATCGGACAAACCTCCCGGAAAATGAAAGGTAGCCTCTCGAGGTGTGTCTCCTTCACTTGTTTCTTCCTCTGAACACCAATAGATCGTCACGCCCTTAAAAAGATAGGCCTTAGAGCGGGCCATTTTATAAAGAAGCGAAGGGTTAAAATGAGCATTGTCTCCAAAAATTTTAGGGTCCGGAATAAAACGGATATAGGAGCCACTTTTATGAGGGCTGGAGCCCTTATTTACTAAGCCCGCCTTAGGAAGGCCTTCCGCATATTCTTGTGCCCATAGCTCTTTATTGCGTGAAATTTCTACAACAAGGCGCGAAGCTAAGGCATTCACGACAGAAATCCCAACCCCATGGAGGCCTCCCGACGTCAGGTAGGACTTTCCCCCAAACTTAGCCCCTGAGTGGAGAGTCGTTAAAATCACCTCTAAAGCTGACTTGTTGGGGAATTTTGGATGGGGATCAATGGGAATGCCGCGTCCATTATCCCGTACGGAAACAGAGCGATCCTTATGAAGCGTCACTTCAATAAGGTCGGCATACCCCATCACAGCCTCATCCATAGCGTTATCAATGACTTCAGCCACAAGGTGATGGAGGCCGCGCTCATCCGTGCCGCCAATATACATACCAGGTCGTCGCCTTACGGGTTCTAACCCCTCAAGAACCTCAATGTCCTTGGCTGAATAAGTCTCATCTATTGCTTTTACAGTCGAAAATAGGTCCTTCATGGCGCGCATTATGCTCAAGAGTACTTGCAAATGCAAGCAGTGGCTGTAAAACACATTTTCACAACCAACAAATAACATATTAACGACTTATAAATAATTAATATGTTATTATGAATAATATAATAATAAAAATACATTTTACATTAAGGAGGAAAATATGAAAACTTTACTTACATCTTCACTCGCTCTTGGAGTTGTTGTTATGCTCGGAGCAAGTTCACCAGTAGAGGCAAATGATGCTGCGCTACAATACAAAAGCGGCGATAGCAATATCGTACAAGCGAGTTGGCGGGGCAGACATCATCGCTACTACTATAACGATCCTTATTACTACTATAACGATCCTTATTATTACTATGGTCCATATGATAGGGGAGGCCTTTGTGTTGGGCCCCTTTGTATCTACTAAGGCATTAATCTAACGCGAAAAATGGCCGGAGTTATCTTCGGCCATTTTTTTTTGGAAGTGACGCCCCGCGATTATGGGTAGACATGCCCCTCCTCCATCCTTTAATCATAACCTTAAAACAAGAGAGATCTCTTATGAAACTTATTATCACAACCATAACACTCCTCGTGTTTTCCTTGCCTCTCGTTGCGGCGTCACACTTTCAATTACTAAGCCCTGCCTTTAAAGACAATCAGCCTATCCCCGAGCAATACTCAAAGAATGGGCTTGACGTCTCCCCTCCATTCTCCTTGGTAAATATACCCAAAGGCACACAGTCATTGGCTTTGGTTTGCGAGGATCCTGATGCCCCGGGAGGGACTTGGATTCATTGGGTCCTCTATAACATTCCCCCTTCCCTCACCCATATTTCTGAGGGAGGTTCAAACCTTTCCAAGAAAGTTACTGTTGGAAAAAACAGTTGGGGAAATTTATCTTATAACGGTCCACAACCGCCTATCGGCACTCATCATTATGAATTTAAACTTTATGCCTTAGATGCGCCCCTTAACCTCGCTCCTGGCCTTGAGAGTGAAGAGCTTAAAAAAGCAATTCAAGGCCATATTCTTGGGGAGACAAAACTTATAGGACTTTATACTCATTAAGATCGTCTCAGCCTTATTTCTTCTTTTTCTTAATTGCAATGCGTTTTTCTTTTTCAATGCGCGTCTTAGGCGCAGGAATTTTAATTGTTAAAATCCCATCGTCAAATTCAGCATTGACCTTTGCGGCTTCCACATCATAGGGCAAACGAAGAGTTCGGCTAAAACTTCCAAAAGACCTTTCGGTCATATAATAGCTTTCGCCTTTTTCTTCCTTTTCAACTTTTTTCTCCCCTTGAATGGACAAAAGATCTTTGGTCAAAGAGACAAAAACATCTTCTTCTTTAACCCCAGGAAGCTCAGCAGAAACGGTTATGCCGTCCTTATTCTCGCGCATATCAACTTTTATACCGCCCATGTTAAAGTTATGGAATGGGCTCAGGTCAAACAAATGATTGATCTCATGACGCATCGCTTCAAAAGGTTCACTTTTTCTCAGGTGAGTATGATGTCGACTAAAAGGTGAGAGTGATTTTAAATCCATGGCATTTCTCCTTTGGTTTCGTTTTAATAAATTTACTTCTCTCATTATAGAAATAGACAAAAAAACTTAAAAAATCGTTACCAATAGCAGATTAATATTCGTGGTAAGAAAGTTCTGATCACCCACAACCGTTTTTTATTATACCCATTACTATCATACCAAGCAATGCTTCAAATATTTCCCTGTATAGCTCTGCGTCACATGAATAATGTCTTCAGGAGTTCCTGTTGCCACAATCCGTCCACCAGCGTCTCCCCCTTCGGGGCCGATGTCGATAATCCAATCTGAAGTCTTGATCACGTCAAGGTTGTGTTCAATCACAATGACTGTATTGCCTTGATCCACCAAAGTATGGAGAACTTCCAAAAGCTTCCGCACGTCATCAAAATGAAGTCCTGTCGTGGGCTCATCCAAGATATATAAGGTCTGTCCTGTGGCGCGGCGAGAGAGTTCCTTTGAAAGTTTGACACGTTGAGCCTCTCCCCCTGAAAGGGTCGTTGCCCGTTGGCCTAAGTGAATATATCCCAAGCCCACTTGAGAGAGAGTCAAAAGCTTTTCTTTAATGCTCGGCATGGCATCAAAAAAGTCTAAGGCTTCCTCAACAGTCATATCCAAAACATCCGCAATAGACTTATCTCGATATTTAATTTCAAGCGTTTCCCGATTATACCGTTTTCCATGGCATTGGTCGCATTCCACATATACATCGGGCAAGAAATGCATTTCAATTTTGATAACCCCGTCTCCCTCACAGGCTTCACATCGTCCCCCTTTCACATTGAAGGAAAAGCGTCCTGGTAAATAACCGCGGGCTTTGGCTTCAGGGAGAGCAGCAAACCACTCCCGAATGGGTGTAAACAAACTTGTATATGTCGCAGGATTGGATCGAGGCGTGCGCCCAATGGGAGATTGGTCAATGTCCACAATTTTATTAATTAAATGGATCCCTTCAATTGTTTTATGTGGGCCTGGAATTTCTGCGCTATCATTAAGAAGCTTGGCAAGGCCCTTATAAAGGGTTTCAATAATCAAGGAAGATTTTCCCCCTCCTGAAACACCGGTCACTGCAATAAAAAGCCCCAAGGGGAACTCCACAGTCACATTTTGAAGGTTATGACACGAAGCCCCAACCACCTTTAAGGCCTGGTTTTTTTTGGCCCTCCTCCGCTTTTTCGGTATGTGAATTTTTTTAACGCCCTTTAAATACTGGCCCGTAAGACTTTTTGGATTTTCGATGATGTCTTGAGGCGTTCCTTGAGCCACGATGTGCCCTCCCCTCACCCCAGCACCCGGCCCCATATCAATTACATGATCGGCTGTTCTGATAGCCTCCTCATCGTGCTCCACCACAAGAACCGAGTTTCCCAAATCCCTGAGACGCCTCAATGTAGTGAGCAAGCGGTCATTATCCCGTTGGTGAAGCCCAATAGAGGGCTCATCCAACACATACAAAACTCCCATCAATCCTGAACCGATTTGGGATGCCAAGCGAATCCGTTGGCTTTCCCCCCCGGAAAGCGTGCCAGAAGCTCGTGATAATGACAAATAGCCGAGCCCCACACTGACCAAAAAGCCTAAACGCTCTTGGATCTCTTTGAGGATTCGGGAGGCAATATCCTTTTGCTTCTGAGAAAGATGCTTGGGGAGCGTTTGAAACCATTCAGCCACATGGCCAATAGACATATCTGTCACTTGTCCAATATGGAGCTGATTTATTTTGACAGCCAGAGCCTCAGGTTTCAGGCGAAAACCTTGGCAATCCTCACAAGGCAAAGTGCTTTGATAACGATTCATTTCCTCTTGTTGTTGCCCATACCGTTCTTTCCGCTCCCGCTGACGACGCAAAAGGGCTGGGAGTACGCCTTCAAAGGGTTTTTTCTGGGTAAAGGTGCGCGCCTCATCCTTATAAATTGTGGGGACGATTTCTCCTGCAGAGCCATGTAGGACGATCTCTCGGGTTCTTTCAGGAAGCTTATGAAAGGGCTGGTCCATATCGCCACCATACTTTGAAACCACGGCCGCCAAGGCTTGTTGATAATAATAGGAAAAAGCACCTGACCAAGGAGCTATTGCCCCTTCTCTGAGGGAGAGTTGAGAATTAGGCACAATAAGGTGAGGATCAAAAACAATCTTGACCCCAAGCCCATCACAGACTGGACAGGCCCCAAAGGGGCTATTAAAGGAGAAAAGGCGAGGCTCAATTTCATCAATGGTAAAGCCGGATACGGGACACGCAAATTTGGCTGAAAAAGTATGCCGCTCGTTTGTGTCCACATTTTCAGCATAAAGAAGTCCATCAGAAAGGCGCAAAATAGTTTCAATCGCATCAGGAAGACGATGCCCGATATCAGAACGGATAATGATCCGGTCTACGACAACCTCTATATCATGCTTTACCTTTTTATTGAGAGTGGGCGGGGCATCAATCTCATACAGAGTGCCATCAATTTTAAGGCGCTGAAAGCCTTGTTTCCGGAGATCTGAAATCTCTTTTTTATACTCGCCCTTCCGCCCACGGACGATAGGCGCTAGAAGATAAAGGCGTGTTCCTTGAGGTAATTCCATCAAGCGATCCACCATTTCAGAGACGGTTTGGCTTTGAATGGGGAGTCCCGTCACGGGGGAATAGGGAGTTCCTATACGCGCAAACAAGAGCCGGAGATAATCGTAGATTTCCGTCGCCGTCCCTACTGTGGAGCGAGGATTGCGGGAGGTTGTCTTTTGTTCGATGGATATGGCCGGGGAAAGGCCCTCAATGGAGTCTATATCTGGCTTTTGCATGAGTTGTAAGAATTGGCGAGCATAGGCTGATAGACTTTCCACATAGCGCCGTTGCCCTTCTGCATAGATAGTGTCAAAGGCAAGGGAGGATTTTCCTGATCCGCTCAGTCCTGTGATGACAACGAGCTTATCCCGAGGGATTTCCACCTCAAGGTTCTTTAAATTATGTTCTCGTGCCCCACGGACATGAATTGAATTGGACATAGAGGGAGTTGCAAAATTATACATATTGGATCCTCGGGTCAAGAAAAGTCATTGCCCGCCTTTGGTAACGCAAAAAATAACTTTCCCACACATTTGAGACAAACTACATACTGTAATAGCGCCCTGAGATAGGGGAGAATGTCTCCTGGAGCATAGGGCTCCAAGTCGTTTAATGATGAACGAAAACAAAAAGGAGACATTCAATGAGGTATTATGCAGGATTAGACGTATC
>Ga0209343_10001285_pt1 | contig 34213 bp, 35 predicted proteins | sample RifCSPlowO2_02_FD_184026 | JGI IMG/M metagenome (GOLD analysis project Ga0209343, IMG submission 184026) | Groundwater microbial communities from Rifle, Colorado - Rifle CSP2_plank lowO2_0.2 (SPAdes) (version 2) | ecosystem: Environmental > Aquatic > Deep subsurface > Groundwater | place... | reverse complement strand
AGTTCAGGATGACTGGCTTTAAGATCGGTGTTTCCAAGATGTCATCCTGAACTTGTTTCAGGATCTAATTTTCTCGGACACAAGATTTTAAGAACAACCACAAAAACCTCTTCAAACTAAAAACCACAATCACTGACGGTGAAGCTAAAACCAGTGGGGAGATCGGATATGAAGAAATCAGCTAAAAACGCCAATTCCGGATAAGGCATCAAGCCAATCTCGATTAGTTCCCTCTCCCACAAGGGGAGAGGGGAGTAGATCGAGAAAAATTTAGGCAGGTTCTTATCCGGAATTGGCGTTTAAAGGCTGAACAGGGGCAGTTTATTGAGCGGTTTAATGAGGATTTACAAATTTTCGTTCAAGGGAATTTGCGGTATCTAAGAAAAGAGTTTAACAAGGTGAGAATCATAAAAAATTTAGTGTCTATTTTTAATCAAAATCCAGAAAATTTCTTTGATTTAAGAATTTTTAATTGAGAAAATTAATCTGAGTTTTAGAGAAAAAATTCTTCGTAAAACCAGTTGAAATTTCACCAAAAAAATCGCCTAAAAATGAACATCACAAATAACAAAAAAACATCCGAAAAAAAGTTAGCTGTTCTCAAGAAAGCCCTCCTTCTATTTCTTTCAGTTTTTCTATTTGTAACGACAGCCGCCTGCTCCTCTGTGTTTAATAAGTTTAGGAAGGGGTTTTATTTTGAGAAATATGGAATTGCACAAGAAGCGCAGGAAGCGTTATTAGAAGCGTATCCAATCGGATCAAGTGTTAAGAAATTAGTTAAAATATTAGAAAAAGCAGGATCGAAATGTGGAACGATAATTAATCCAGAATTTCAAAATAAATCAGAGTATAAAAATTTGATTTATTGTGATTATTATAAATCAAAATTTCTTTTTTTTTCAGTAGAGTGGAGAGTTTTAGTTAGATTTACTTTAGAAAAGCCTGACAAAATTTCTTCGATAAAATTACTTAAGTTTTTTCATGTTTTATAAGTTTTTAACCTTAAATTCTAAATAACAATGCCAGCTAAAATCGAAATCAAATCACGACAAACAGATTACAATAATTTTCTTCCTAGCGATCCTAATCACATGTATATTGTTTATACAAATGAAGCAGGGGAGAGTAGGGTTTTGAGAGGTAATCCAAAAAATGAAACGTTGTTTGGGGCTTTGTTTGATGACATTTTGATTGTTGATACGAACTATGATGAAACCTCTCCAGATTGGGATTCAAGTGGCACACACCCCCACCAACCAATCTTCACCGGCACCGACTCAGAAATGTATTCCCTAATCTCCCTTGCCATCACCGAAATGAACCGCATCAACTCTCAAGGCTATGATTACAATCTCCCGATTTTCGAAACACTTCTTCCAAACACTCCATGGGCTGAATTAAATAATCAAAATAGCAACTCATCTGCGATGGCTTTAGCTAAAGTCATGGGATTTGAAAATCAGATATTGCGATTCATTTATATCAACAATCTCAATGTCCCAGGATATGATTCACCAATTGAACATTCTGTTTTTGAAAAATCAGTTGATTCGCTTTTTAGTGCCATAAGTTCCTCTAGCCAATCCATTAGTAATTTTTTGAATGTAGCAGCAAACCTTCTCGGAATAAGCATTATTAATGAGAAGGATTTTGCTCTCGAACTGCTAACAAAAGAATTTCTTTCAGCCAATCCGCAGTTTAATGGCTTAAAGCTAAAACTTAACCTTGTTGAATCATCCCACCTCCAATCCTTCCTCCAAACCTACCACCTCAACTCCAACCTCTCCGATTTTGCAGGAATTATTCCAAGCGTTATAATCAATGACGGCAACGGAGGAAACTTCAACCTCACAGCCCTTCCAGATTTCTCCAACCTCATCGGCGAAGAACAAGATTCAGTCTGGAATAACTTCACCAACCAGTTTCTCGAATCAGCTTTATCTTCCTTCAACTACGACATTGACCAATTCACCAATTTCCTGAACCAGAACAGAATCTCATTCTTCCAATTTAACTCCGATCTAACCTCATCTCTTGGAGCTGATGGAGATGATGAAGGCATATTCTCCCCCTCCTTCGATTCCTACTTCAACCAGTCAATCCTAAAAAATCTCAATCTCGACAAAAACCTCTTCAAACTAAAAACCACAATCACTGACGGTGAAGCTAAAACCAGCGGAGAGATTGGATATGAAGAAGTAAGTTATAATGAACCGGACTTTACGCAGAGACAAACCACAACAACTCAAACCATTGCAATTCCTGCAGATCAGATTGGTAATGCAATCTACTATCTCGAATCACAAGATTATAAAAACATCGAAGAATTCGAAAACGACCAGCTAAATCTACAGCAGGAATATGACAGAATCACCAGATGGATGGTGGATGATTTAAAGATTGAACAGGGGCAGTTTATTGAGCGGTTTAATGAGGATTTACAAAATTTTATTCAAGAAAACTCGCAGGATTGGCAGGAGAAATTTTCGGATTTTTCGCATAATTATGATTTGGAATGGAAGGATTTAACGAGAAATGCTATCTCCAATTGGCACGCCGATGTTGAAGCTTTGCTCGATGAATATGAAGGTATCACCTACTACAATCCTGAAACTTATCAAATTTCAGACATCACCGGCACTTTAAAATCAGGGCTTGGTGGAGATTGGGATTTTGATCCATGGAATGAGGATGGTGAAATTCTCGCTCATGGTTATTGGGAGATAGCACAGGATTTTGAAATTGTTGGGGAGTTTGAGGATTATTGGCGGTGGTTTGATTCCAATTCTGACGGCTTTATTTCGCAGGAAGAATTTTATGAGGATTGGAATAAATTTATCACCTATCTTGAGGATAATGGCTATTATGAAAGGCTGGAAGCTTTTGATTACAGCGAACTAAGCTATAATGGTCCGGAATATTTTGAACAATTCGATGATAATGGTGATGGCTTGATTAATGAATATGAATTTGATTATGGCGGTGAGGATGATTACCGCGAGTGGGCATTGTGGGATTCTTCTGATGGTTATTGGGCTGATTATAATCCTTACGATGAAATCAATTGGCAGGAAGCTTTAATCATGGCCGATTGGTCGCCATATGAATCAATCGAGGAGGCGTTTGATGTTGTTCATAGCGTGAATTTTAGCGAACGCTGGGTTTATGTTGATGAAGATTATGTCGCCTCTGATTATTGGGACATTGAAGCCGAAGTGAGTTTTGAAACTACTAGTCCCGATTATTCCGAACTTCATTTCAGCAATTTCATTTCCGCTAATTCCTGGGAACTTGAAATCAGCACAGAATGGAAGCCAAGTGATATCGCATTCGATGTTAATTTTGATGCCAATTTCAATTTTGATGTTGAAGCAATCAACCGCGCTTTCGAACAATTTGCTTATGATTTCCTCTACCAACCGCTCGTTGATTATCGCGATTACGACACTGCAAAATTTGAAAATGCCAGCTATAGCCTTGTTGAATCGGACAATGCGGTAATTTCTGGAGGAGTTGCAAATGAAATCATCATTTCAAAAGCAATATCACTACAAGTCGATGCCGGCGATGGTTTAGATATCGTCAATGGCAGTGAAGGCGCTGACGAAATTGATGGCGGGAATGGCGATGACATTCTGATTGGTAATGGCGGCAACGATGTTTTGCGTGGTGGTGAGGGTAATGATCTGTTTGTTTTCGATAGCTCTAATGATGGTGCAAGCCAAGTCATTGATTCCGATGGTGCCATCATCATCGATGAAAAAAGATTGGCAGGAATTGCCATTCAAGATGGCAATTCAGATCGTTTCATGCTTGGCGCAAAAACATTGCAGATGATTGAAAATGACTTGCTGGTTTCTTACGGAACTAACAACTCAATTCTGATCAAAAATTTTGAGGATAAAAAATTTGGTATCACTCTTAATCGCAATCCGGAAAGCAATCTAGAACATGTTGAAATCGATGAAGATAATGCAGTGATATTTGATGTTTTGGCCAGCGTTTCCGATGTGGACAATGATCAACTAAATCTTGCCGCAATCAATCAGCCGGAAAATGGCAAAGCAGAAATTATTGACGGCAAAATCAAATATACTCCAAACTCCAATTGGCATGGCTCTGATAGTTTGCGTTATCTCATTTCCGATGGTCGTGGCGGATTTTTGGAAAAAACTTTGAGCATCGCAGTAAATTCAGTAAATGATGCTTTGGCTATCGATTATTCAATAGGCAATCTCTCGGCTAAAACCACTCAACAATTTATCTTCAAACTCCCGGCTGATTTAATTTCTGACATTGACAGCGATGCCCAAATACAAATCAAAAAAGCCGATGGTTCAGATTTGCCATCATGGTTAAGTTTTAATTCGGAAACCAAAGAACTCCGCGGCACTCCACCATCATCAGCCTATGGTTTACAAAATTTTATCCTCATTGTTTCTGATGCTGAATATGAAGTCAGGAAAAATTTTGGTTTGGTGGTGGATTCCGATTTAACTCTAAAATCAGGAGCAAATCTAATTACCGCCAATGAAAATAATGATCCCATCTCTTCTTCAGAGGGAAACAAAGCCGATCTCGTTATTGGCGATGAGCGTGATAATGTCCTCGAATTTAAATCTGACGGCAATTGGTCTAAGCCAAGTTACTGGGCCTGGAATCCATATACCAACGATTGGGTTAGAATCTTTACAAAAATTAGAAGCTTTGATGCCTTTGATGGTAAAGGTGGTTATGATATCCTTAATCTTACTGATGGCCATGATACAATCTTTCTTGATGATCAATATTCACAAAATGGCAGTCAAAGTGGAGCAAGATTAGCTAATATCGAAGAAATCAACGGCTCCGACGGTGATGATATCATTGATCTTTCTTCCCGAAAATACACCTACAACGACATCACCCTTAATGGCAATGATGGCAACGATGTTCTCTGGTCAAACGACGGCAACGACATCATCAATGGCGGGGCAGGAAATGATCACATAGTCGGCGGCAGAGGAGATGATATTCTCAATGGCGATGAAGGAAACGACATCATCAAAGGCCATGACGGCAATGACACAATCGATGGCGGAAAAGATAACGATAAAATCACCGGCGGATTAGGCGCCGATATTTTAAGCGGAGGCATTGGCAATGATGTCTTTATCTATGAAAACATCGCAGATTCAACCAGAGACAACACCGACCTCATCCTCGATTTCATCCAAAACCAGGACAAAATCGATCTCTCCCAAATCGCAGAAATAAACTCCCTTGACGATCTCAACATCATTTTCCAAAACAACCAAACCCTAATTGAAGCCCAAGACCACGATTTCCAAATCAAACTCAATCAACAGATACAGCTTACGGAGCAGGATTTTTTGTTTAGTTGAGTTTAATTGCACCTTCTAAGAGCCTGTCTTAAAACCCACCGCGCCTCGCTTTTCCATAAATTTTGGCTCGTTTTTTGGCAAAATTTTGCCGCTGTATCCGGCATAATCGGGTTGAAACAGGATGATTTTAAGATGGGCTCCAGTCATTTTTATTTCCTTTTAATTTTGCTTTTTTAAAAACTTTTTCTTCTTGTTGCAATCAAGCGTATTTCCATGTTCGAAACTGTTAAAATAATCTTCATTACCAAAGGTGAAAAAAAGGAATTTCAGGTTCCTGCTGGAACAACCGTGCTTGAAGCTGCCCATCAAAATAACATTGATTTGGAGGGCGCATGCGAAGGCTCTCTCGCTTGCTCGACTTGTCATGTCATTCTTGACCAACAATTTTACAACAAATTGTCACCAGCAAGTGAAGACGAAGAAGATATGCTTGACTTGGCATTTGGTTTAACTCCAACTTCGCGTTTGGGTTGTCAAATCATTCTTACTAAAGAATTGGATGGGTTAACTCTGACTGTGCCGGAGGAGACTCGCAACGTTTCAATCAACAACAATTAATTAAAAATATGAGTAAGGGAATATTGATCAAATTTGTCATCGTTTTAGTTGTAGCCGCTTTGTCTTATAGCGTGTTTTGGTTTTTTAAAATGGGGCAGGTTGAAAAGCAGATAAACAAATTTATCAGCGAAAATGGTTCCAATATTTCCGCCGGAGAAATTTCAGTTTCCGGCTTTCCCTTGATGCAAAAAGTGGTGATTAAAGATTTGAAGTTCACAATCCCCAACGCTTTGTTAGACAAACGTCAAGTGATTATAAAAAATCTTGAAGCAAAAGCGGGAATTTTTTCTTCTGATTTTGCTGTTGCTTTGGTTGAACAAGTTTCAGTTCAGGATATTGATGGCAGCGTTGCTAATGTTGAATTTAGCAAAGAGCCGGAAATCATGATCTCGTTTAGTGATGGCAGAATTTCCAAATTTTCTTATAACGATTTTGGATACAGAATTTTTGATGCGGAAAAAAATGTGATTTATGCGGCTGCAAATTCCAATGTTGTTATTGATTCAGCAGTTTTGGAAGATGAAAAAATTTCAACTAAAATCAGCGTTGTTGCCAGAGACATTGAAGGTTTTGGTGTGATAGATGCTTACAAAAATGCTTTAGAAAAAAAGATTATTGATGGTTTGAAAACCGGTGAAATTGCAATCGGTAATGCTACCACTGCCTTGATTCCACCTCAAATCCAGAATGAGCAGGTTCAAAATAGTTCCTCTGTTGCGACACCAAAAGTTGAAACTCCGGCGCAAGCTGTACAAGCACAACAGACAGATGGTCAGCAAAATATTACATCTCAAAATCAAGCTCAAAATCAGGAAACGCCAGCTGCAACAACAGCTGAAAATGCTGAAGTTCCGGCAACCATCGCCGACAATTCCATCGTAAAGAGCAATTTTACTCTTGATGTTGAATATGTGCTGACGCCAAATAAATCAGAACAACAGGTTCCTTTTGATCCGACACAGATTCAGGAAATTCCATTGCAATATGCCAAGCTGGTCAAGATCAATAATTTGGATTTCTCAAATCCGCTTTACAAGATAGTGATCAACGGTGAGATGAATGTTCTTGCCGATGATAATCTTCCTTCCGGCGGTCTTTCCATAAAGGTGGAAAAAATCGATAATCTTGTCAGTCAACTCACAACCGGTTTCACACAAATGGCTGAAAAAGATAAGACGGTAGTGAGTGCCATTACCGATGTTCAATCATCCGATCTTGCTTCGGCCGGAAATATTTCCGATGATTCTTATCAGGTTTTCTTATCCAGAATTTCTGCCAATCTTTCTGTTATTGCCAAAGAATTGGCTGCCAAAAATCCGGTAAGCAAGGAAGACGTTGCGCAGTTTGATGTTAGAAGAGAAAAGAATCTCGATTTTCTGATCAACGAAACCACCATTCGCGAAGTTCTTGGAAAGTTTTAGATCTGTATTAGCGTGGGCCGAGAGAATTCTCGGCAATATCGATAATAACAGGCTTGATGCGTTGATTTTGCTTTCCCACATCACTTCTTTTTCCAAAGAAAAGATAATTTTTAATCCTGATTTTAAGTTAAATTACGACCAAAAAGAAAAGTTTTTTGAGCTTGTTGAGCGCAGAGTAAAGCATGAGCCGATTTCTCATCTTATTGGCAAAAGAGAATTTTTTGGTGCAGATTTTTCAGTCAGTAAAGATGTTCTCGATCCAAGACCGGATTCAGAAATTTTGATCGAGGCGATTTTGAAAAAATTTCCAGACCGCAATCAAAAATTGAAAATTGTTGAACTCGGAGTTGGTTCGGGATGTTTAATTATTACCTTGCTTACAGCCTTTAAATCAGCCTGTGGAACCGGAATTGATATCTCCAATGCTGCACTCGAAATTTGCAAAAAAAACGCCGCAAAATTTGGAATCACAAAACGTTTAACTTTACTAAAGTCTAATCTTTTCAACCAAATTCCAAACAACGAAGCACGAAGCACGAAGCACGAAGCACGAAAATTTGACCTCATCATCTCAAACCCCCCTTACATCCCAAGCGATGACATCAAAAATTTACAGCCGGAAATTGTCTTATTTGAACCAAGAATTGCTCTTGATGGCGGAAAGGATGGTTTGGATTTTTATCACAAAATTGCAGCAAAAGCAGAAAAATTTTTAAACCAGAATGGGACTGTCGCAAATCCCCAGTTCCTGCCATTTTTAAACGCGATGAGCCCTTGTAAATCAAGGGTTCAGACTTTGCAGAAAGTTGATTTGCTACATGGCCAGAATGGAAAAATTTTTCTTGAGATTGGTTATGGCCAAAAAGAAAAAGTGATTGAAATTTTTACTAAAAAGGGATTTTTGTTTATCGAAGCAAGCCTTGATTTGGCTGGCATTACGCGTGTTTTAGAATTTTCATGTTAATTGCAAAAACCATTACAATAATCAGAAATTTCCTATCACAGGAAAAAAAACTTGGCAAAAAAATCGCCTTTGTTCCAACTATGGGAGCGTTGCATGATGGGCATTTGGCTTTGATTAAAAAAGCTCGCAATCTTGCAGAAATCGTGGTTGCAAGCATTTTTGTCAATAAAGCGCAGTTTAATGATTTGTCTGACTACGAAAAATATCCAAGGCAGTTTGAAAAAGATGTCGAGCTTTTGAAAGAAGCTGGCGCCGATTATATTTTTATTCCTGATGATGAGGAAATTTATCGCAATGAAATTTCTTTCAGAATTATGTCAACAAGGCTTACCGATTGTCTTTGCGGCGCTAATCGTCCCGGGCATTTTGACGGTGTAGCTTTGATCATCGTCAAATTATTCAATATCGTGAAACCTGACTTGGCAATTTTCGGCGAAAAAGATTTTCAGCAATTTTTGCTGATTAAAAATTTGGTGCGCGATCTTGATTTTGATGTGGAAATTATAGGCCATGAACTTGTGCGTGAAACAAGCGGTCTTGCCATGTCATCACGAAATAAAAGATTGTCCGCTGATGCCAAAATCAAAGCCGCAAATATTTTTAGGATTTTGTTGGAAATTAAACAAAATCCAAAAACCCTTCCCTTAAAACACATAGAATTATTGCAAATCGGTTTTGAAAAAATTGATTATCTTGAAATTCGCGACGAAGAAAATTTAGGTTTAATCACAACCCATGATGCTCTGTATGATATTCCGGCGAGAATATTCATTGCCGTTTATCTGGATGACGTTAGGTTAATTGATAATTTACGACTCTAATTTGAAATTATGATTTATATCATCATCAGCAATATTGGCATGGCGGTAATGATGATTTTCATCTATTTCAGATATTCACGTTTTCGTATTAGCACCGCTTCAGAAATTAAGAATCTGCAAAATAAAAACGAGCAGCAAGCGCAGGAACTAAAGGATACCGATCATAAATTGCTTCAGGCAACCAAAACCGACAATGACAAAATCCAGTCCCTTTTAACTGAAATAGATGAGTTGCGCAAAGAGAAAGAAAATGAAGTGAAGCTTCGTCTCAATGCTGAAAAGCAAATCGAGTTAACGATGCAAAAAGTCGAGGAACTACAAAAGCGTATTGATGATTGGCGCGTGATGCAAGATGCGGTTATGCGTGATTCCAAAGATGCCATGTTCAAAATTGGCAATGATCTTTTCAGAAAACTTAACGATAGCTACAAGCAGGAAGTTGAAACCAACAAAAATCTTATTGGCAGAGTTTCAAAAACTGTCAGCGAATTTTTTGATAAATTTTCTGTCGGTCAACAGACGCAAAAAAAACCAGCCAATTTGTCAGAATCTGCATCAGAGAATCATCACGAAGAGCAGCATCATGTCGCCGACGACACAACAAAAAAGCTAATTTCCGACTTGGTCGAAATCATGAAAGCCGGTGGCCATATGGTGAGTAAAAATTATTTCATGCCGGCAAATTTTGATGAGCAAAAGGCAAAATTGATGTTATGCGAAATGGCTTTTGTTGCTTCAGGAAAATTGCATATTTTTGATTTCAAAGCCTGCCGCTATCTTGTGGAATACAATCAGCTTGCGGCCAAGAACAAAGTTATGGCGCAAAATACTCTGAAACAAAAACTCGACAAATATCTCGCTTATTTAAGCAATCCCAAATATCGCGATTCGATTGTGAAAGTGATGAAGGCAAGCAGGGCGCAGTTTGAGAAAGATGCAATCACGATAGTTGTACCATCAATTGCCGATTTGCAGATAATAAAGGAAATACGCTACTACGAAAAAGCGCGCAAACTCGGTTTAGATGTTTTGGAATTTGACGAAGTGAATAACATTGTTTTGTGAATTTGAAGACAGGCTCTAGGGCAATTGATCAAAAAATTCCTGCATGAAATTTGGCAATCTTCTTTCCCTCGCCCCCTTCTTTGCGCCATACAAACGCGATGTGTTTTTTGCCTTGCTGGCTTTGCTTATAACTACGCTGATGGTTTTGTTTTTTGGCAAGGCGATCAAATATCTGATTGATTTTGGCTTTGCCAAAACAACAACAGGTTATGGTGATTTGTTTTCGCTGAATCTGATTTTGTCGGTTTTTTTGCTGGCGGTGATTGTTCTTGCGGTGGCCGGCTATTTTCGTTCTTTTCTCATCAATTCAGCGGCAGAAAAAGTAATCTCTGATTTACGAAAGAAAGTTTATGACCACATCATTCGCGTTTCCGCAGAATTTTTTGAATTGACAAAAACCGGCGATGTTATCTCGCGTCTGACCGTTGACAGCGTTGTGCTCTATGATTGCATTAGCAGCACGGTTTCATTTCTTTTACGCAATCTTTTGTTGTTTGCTGGTGGGATAGTTTTTCTGTTTCTAACCAGTTTCAAACTCACTTTAATTTCAATTTTTCTGATTTTTTTTGCCATCGCTCCGATAATTTTTATGGGAAAAAAGGTGAAGGCATTATCGCATAAATCACAGTCTGCTCTAGCATCAATTGGTTCTCACATTGAAGAAACAATCAATGGCATAAAAACTATTCAATCCTATTTGTGCGAAGAAAAAGAAGCGCGCAATTTTTTTTCTTTTGTTGATTCGGCGCTAAAAATTTCCCTGCAAAAAATTCATGTAAAATCACTGATGATTGCTTTTGTCATCAGTTTGTCATTTGGTTCAATCGTGCTTGTTTTGTGGGTTGGCAGCCATGATGTTATCAATGGTAAAATCACTTCCGGCGATCTTTCCTCTTTTATTTTTTATTCCGTGGTTGCGGCAACCGCGCTGGTTTCATTGAGTCAAATCGCCGGACAATTACAAAACGCTTCAGCTGCCGCGGCAAGAATTTTTGAATTATTACAGATACAATCCCCGGTCAGAGAAATAGCCAATCCGCAGAGTTTTGAAGTGTGCAAGGAAATCACCGTTAAATTTCAAGATGTCAATTTTTCCTATCCTGGCCGTAAAGATTTTTCAGTGCTTTCCGGTTTTAATCTCGAAATAAAACCGCGTGGAAAAATTGCCATCGTCGGTTTAAGCGGTTCAGGAAAAAGCACTTTGCTGCAATTGCTTTTGCGTTTTTATGATGTTGATGCAGGCTTGATAACATTGAATGGATGCGACATCAAAGCGATGTCATTTTCTGATTTGCGCAAAAATTTTTCCTACATTTCGCAGGATTGTTTCATTTTTTCCGGAACGGTTTTTGAAAATATTTCCTATGTTGATAAATCGATCACCACAGAGGATGTCGCAAAAATAATTTCACAAAATCAGGCGTTGAATTTCATCAATCATCTGCCACAAAAAATGCATACATTTGTTGGCGAAAAAGGTATAAAACTTTCCGGTGGCGAACGTCAAAGAATTGCGGTTGCGCGCGCGATTATCAAGGATTCACCAATTTTACTTCTCGATGAAGCAACTTCATCTCTCGACAATCAAAATGAACAATTCATCAATCAGGCCATTCTTGATTTGGCAAAGGATAAAACCGTCATCACCATCGCTCACAAACTTTCTTCAATCATCAATATGGAGCGCATAATTTTTATCAAAGATGGTGAAATTGTTGAGATGGGATCGCATCAGCAACTGATTGTAAAAAACGGTTTTTACAAAAAAATGTATGAAGCGGAGATGTTTGAAATAGATCCTGAAACAAGTTCAGGATGACCCTCAAAACAATTGTCATCCAGAACTTGTTTCAGGATCTTATCACCAACGGAATCGCGCCAATCAGATCCTGCGGCATCATTCCCACTTCTCCCTGTTTTTTAGCGATTAAATCTCCGGCGCTGGCATGAATTTCAACGCCATAAATTGCGGCATTTTTTAAATCCAAACCTTGTGCAACAAGTGCAGCGATTATACCACACAGAGCATCACCCATTCCAGCGGTTGCCATTCCAGGATTGCCGAATTGACATTCATGCAAAAAATCGTCACCGCAAATTAATGTATTTTTTCCTTTCAAAATTGCGATGCAGCCGAATTTTTTTTGCAGTTTTTTTACTGCCATTTTTCGATTTCTTTGAATTTGTGTTGTGTCCAAACCGAGTAAACGCGCTGCTTCACCAACATGAGGAGTGATAATTGCATTTTGTAATTTTAAGATTTTTTTATTTTCTGAAATCAGATTTAACGCATCGGCGTCGATTATTTTTGGTAGTTTTGAGGCAAGAGTTTTTTTAAGTAAATCTTTTGCCCAGCTAGATTTCCCAAGCCCGCATCCTATTGCGATTACATTCTTGTTATCGAAAATTTTTCCGTCGTAAATTGTCATCGCATTGGGCAATCGTGCCAAAAGCGCAGTATAATTTTCCTTACGACTTAAAACACTAACCTTGCCTGCGCCAGTGCGATAAGCGGCTTCAGCGGCCATAATTATTGCACCTCCCATGCCATAATCGCCGCCGATAATTAATACATGACCAAAATCTCCTTTGTGAGAATCTGGTTTGCGCTTAAAAAGTTTTGGCAATTTCGATAACAAATGAATTTCTTCCGACATTTTTTGAGTTAGGAATTTGATAACCGCCATAAAATGCAAAATCTTGCGGGAAGGCGTAACTAAAGCCTGTAGCTAATATTCCAAGCGCATGATTTCCGGAATACCAATCGGCAATCAAACTGAAATCATCAGTAATTTTTTGTTCAAATCCGCCGATAAAACAGGTGACGCTTTCGCCAAAAATTTGTTTGGTGCCATTGCTGATTCCGGCAGTTAAGCGCGTGTTGCTTTGTGGAATGATAATGCTGCCGCTACTGTAAATCCAGTGTCCTATGCCCTGTCCCTGCAATGAAATCGGTATCATTAATCCAAAAATTATTTTTGGCTGATAAGAATTTTTTGTGGCAAGAGGAAAAACATTTTTTGCACCAATGCCAAGCGAAACATTTTGTGAAGCCGGCGTGCTTAAATTGAATTGTGTGATGTTGAGTTCAGTATCATAGCCAATTCCGTGTGCAAAATAGTTGGTTGCAGCCCAAAACTGACCTGGATCTTTGGCGCGAAATTGCGATTCATGCTGCAAAAAAATTTTATTTTTTGTGAGTACATCAACAGATGGAACATTGAAAATGGTTTGTTGAGCGTTGGCTTGGAAGCGAATAAAAATGACAAAGAAGAAGAAAATAAATTTTTTCATGTTGCATTGAAATAGCCAATCTCCGCCTCTTTGAGGCTTTGTCATACATATCGGGACTGTCGCAAATCCCCATTTCTTACCATTTTTAAACTCGACGAGCCCTTGTAAATCAAGGGTTAAGATTTTTCAGAAAGTTGATTTGCGACATGGCCATAATTTTAAAAATTCAGCAAAATGTGATTTTTCTGCGGATTTTTTTTCTAAAAACTGCCGCAGATTTTTTTTACATTTCACAAAAGAATCATGTGAAATTGAACCGTTGTGATGTTGGTAAATCATATAAAGCAGATAGGTGTTGATGACATCAGTTTCACAATAATCGCGGATTTCCTGTAATTTTCCTTCGTCATAAAGTTGTGTTACCATTGAGCCATCAACGCCAATTTTTCCGGGCAGGCCAAAGGCGGCGCAAAGTTCATTCATTTTCACTTTTGCTGAAGCGCCGAAATCAGAAAATGCTTCGGCCAAATCGCAGTGCCAATCAAGTGAATAACGCTGATTGTAATTGTTCCATTTATCGCCACTTTTGTAGAGCCACGCTGCTTCAACAGAATGTTTCATCGCTGCATATTTTAAAACCGGCATGTCAAAATTTTTGCCGTTGAAACTGACTAATCGCGAGAGATGTTTTTTTAGATGCGAAAAAAATCCTTTAACCAAATCGGCTTCAGAAGAGCTTAAATCACCGCCGGAACGTATGTCTGTGATGTGATAAATTTCCTGTCCATTGAAATTGCGTTCGATTTCCGCTTCAAGAAAACTGATGGCAATGATTTGGTGGAATGGTTGGCGCAAAAAGGAATTTTTCTGGTCGGTGATGTTGAGATGATATTTTATCAAATCATGGCGCAGCTCTTCTTTTGTGGCATTTTGCAGATCAAGCAAATTTCTTGCCGCGTTTAAATCCGGGATTGTTTCAATGTCAAAAATGAAAAGATTTTGATGTTGCATTTAGTTAAGTTTTAAATGGAATTACGGCAAATTTAACCCTTTGAAATTTCCAAAAAAATGCAAGCGATTGTTCTACATAAAGTCGGAGATGCCGACAATCTCAAGATCGAAAAAGACGAAGATCCAAAACCAAAAAAAGATGAAATTCTGATAAAACACACGGCAATTGGTGTGAATTTTTTTGATGTCTGTTTTCGTAAAGGCCAATATGCAATTTCAAAAATGCCGGCAATTCTTGGCATGGAAGCTTGCGGTTTGGTCGAGGCGGTTGGAGATGGTGTGACCAATTTTAAAATCGGAGAACGCGTCGCATATGCCACCGGTGGTATAGGCGCTTATGCTGAAAAAAGAGCAATCAATCAGCATCATGTCGTGATTCCGCCAAAAGAATTAACCGATGTTCAAATCGCAGGAACCTTGTTTAAAGGCTTAATGGCGCATGCCTTGCTGCATCGTGTTTATATCTCAAAAAGAGCGAAGAAGATTTTGATTCATGCTGCCGCCGGAGGGGTTGGGCATTTGCTTTGCCAATGGGCAAAATTTCTTGGTTTGGAAGTGATTGGAACTGTTGGCTCCGAAAACAAGATTGCTTTTGCCAGGGAAAATGGCTGCAACCATGTAATCAATTACAAAACTCAAAAGCTCGTTGATGAGGTGGCAAAAATTACCAACTATGAGGGTGTTGGTTTGGTTTATGATTCTGTTGGCAAAGACACTTTGGAAAAATCTCTCGAATGTTTGTGGCCGATGGGCATGTGTGTTTCCTTTGGCGAATCTTCCGGAAATACTGAAAAACTGGATTTAAATCAGATGGTTGCAAACTCGCTTTACATTACGCGTCCGACATTAGCGCTTTACAAAGCTAATCGCATTGAACTCACAATTTCTGCCGATGAAGTTTTTGCCGCTGTGATGCAAGGAATTTTGAAGCCGAAAATTACAACTTATGCTTTCAAAGATGTTGCTAAAGCCCATCATGATTTGGAAAGCCGCAATACGATGGGATCGTTGGTGCTAACTGTTTAGGATTACCTTCAAATTCTGTTTGATTTTTCTGGTATCAGTTTTGCTTAAAGCGCCGATTTTGCCTTTAACCAAAGCTGTATCAATTGTGAATATTTTCATTCTGATTACGCATTTATTCTGCAAATTTGTGCCTTCATAATTGGTGATTATGTGATCGCTCCAAAAATTGGAATTCTTGGCGGAAGTTATCATGGATAGAATCAAATTGTTATTTTTCTGATTATATTCCTCATTTGATAGAACCAATGCCGGCCTGTGTTTATATTTACTTTCATCATCAGCAAAAGGAAATGGAACAACTACGATATCAAAGGGTTTGTAGGTGATCATATTATGATTTTCTGATTAGGTTTTCGAGGTAAGAAAATTGTTTGTCATCTTCTTTTGAATTCCACTCCTGCATGTTTTTTTGCATTAGCTTAAGAAGATTTTTATCAATTTTTTCAACTTTCTTCAATGTGGCTGAGTTGCCCCTGATTTCAAATGTTATATAGTCTCCAGCATGTATAGCGAGTCTTTCACGCACTTCTTTTGGAATTGATGTTTGAAACTTTGTTGTGACTTTTGATAAAGTTTTCATCAGTAAGTGTAATTTAGTATTACGTAGAGCCTGTCTTCAAACTCATCACAGCTCGCTTTTTCAGAAATTTTGAGCGACTTTTCGGCAAAATTTTGCCGCTGTATCTGGCATACTGCAAAAAATTTTGCCGAAAAACGAGCCAAAATTTGTGGAAAAGCGAACTGTGATGAGTTTGAAGACAGGCTCTAGAGCCTGTTTTCATCAGTAAAGAATTTTTATATCCGCACCGCAAGCGATGAGCTTTTCGGCGAGGCGTTCATAGCCGCGTTCGAGATGATAGAGGCGATTGATGATAGTTTCGCCTTCGGCAATCAAAGCCGCAAGAACCAGACAAACAGAGGCGCGAAGATCGGTGGCCATCACTTCGGCGCCGGTGAGTTTTTCAACACCCTTGACAACTGCAATATTACCGTGCGATTCAATATTGGCGCCCATGCGTTGCAGTTCCATCACATGCATAAAACGATTTTCAAAAATGGTTTCCTCGATGGTTGAAGCGCCATTGGCAATTGTCATCAAAGCCATAAATTGCGCCTGCATGTCAGTTGGAAAACCAGGAAATGGATTGGTTGTAATGCTCACCGGCCTGATATTTTTTGAGATTCTTTTTACCTCAATTGCATTGGCAGAAATCTGGTTCAAAGCAATGCCGGCATCGTACAATTCCTGTTTAAAGCTGCTCATCACCCACATTTCAACATCGCGAAGAATGATGCGCCCATCGGTAATTCCAGCAGCAATGGCGTAGGTTCCGGCTTCGATGCGGTCGGCAATGATTTTGTGACGCGCGGCGTGAAGTTTTTCAACGCCTTCAATTGAAATTTGCGGCGTACCGGCGCCAGTTATTTTTGCGCCCATCGCATTCAGGCATTTTGCCAGATCAATGATTTCAGGCTCGCAAGCGGCATTAATGATGGTGGTTTTTCCACGAGCTAAACTTGCCGCCATCATCGCGCTTTCAGTTGCTCCGACTGAAACTTTTTCAAAAATAATTTCTGCGCCACGCAATTTTCCCTCAACATGCGCCTCAATATAACCACCTTTTAATTCAATTTTTGCGCCCAATTTTTCCATCGCCTTCAAATGCAAATCAACCGGACGAGTGCCAATTGCGCAACCACCAGGAAGAGAAATTTTTGCTTTGCCGCAGCGCGCAAGAAGCGGACCAAGTGCAAAAATCGAGGCACGCATTTTTCTAACCAGATCGTAAGGAGCAATTGGATCGGACGAGATTTTTCCAGCATCAAAAATTATTGCCCGCCCTTGCCAGCCAAGATCGGGATCATTCCCATCAAAGGTGATTGTAACGCCAAGATTTTCCAACAAATTGGCCATAGTTGCAATATCGGCAACGTGCGGAACATTGGTTAGAGTAAGCTTTTCGTCAGTCAAAATCGAAGCCACCATCAAAGGCAAAGCAGCATTTTTTGCGCCGGCAATTGCCACTTCACCTTCCAGTTTTTTTCCACCGCGGATTAGGAGTTTTTTCATAATTTTATACAGGTTCTCAGGACTCGTAGGTGCGAACTAACTCATTCAAAAGCCTAACGCCGAAACCGGTTGCACCTTTATGCGCCATGGCGTCACCCTTGCCTTTCCAGGCAACGCCGGCGATGTCGAGATGTGCCCATTTGGTTTCACCGACAAAACGTTTTAGAAATTGGGCGGCAGTGACGCTGCCGGCGCCGCGGCCGGAGCCGACATTTTTCATATCGGCAATTTCGGAATTGATCATTTCATCATATTCAGAGCCGAGTGGCAAACGCCATGCGCGCTCTCCGGTTGTGGCGCCACAGCTTTCGATTTTTTTTGCCAGATCATCATCGTTGGAAAATAAACCGGCATAAACATCAGCCAGGGCGATAATTATGGCGCCGGTTAAGGTGGCGAGATCAACGATAAATTTCGGTTTGAATTTGCTGCCGGTATAATGCAAAGCATCGGCCAAGACCAGACGGCCTTCGGCATCGGTGTTGATTACTTCGATAGTTTGGCCCGACATTGAGCGCACCACATCACCCGGGCGTTGCGCCGTGCCGGATGGCATATTTTCAACCAGACCAATCACGCCAACAACATTCACTTTAGCCTTGCGCTGCGCCAGATTGCGCAACAATCCAACAACTACAGCCGAGCCGGCCATATCGGTTTTCATGTCTTCCATATTGGCAGAAGGTTTGATGGAAATGCCGCCAGTATCGAATGTGACGCCTTTGCCAACAAAGGCCAAAGGCTGTTCGCCTTTTTTGCCGCCATTCCATTTTAAAATCACCATTTTCGACCCTCTTTCACTGCCCTGCCCTACACCTAAAAGCGCACCCATACCAAGTTTTTTCATCGCCACTTCGTCAAGAATTTCAACTTCCAAACCGTCTTTTTTTAAAGTTTTGCAAATTGCGGCATAGCTTTCCGGATTGAGAATATTCGATGGTTCGGAAACCAAATCACGGGTGAAAAAAATATTTTCAGCTAAAATCTCTAGCGGAGTAAATGCCTTTTCCGCTTTAGAAACATCTGATACCATCACAGAAATGGATTGTAGTTTCAGCTCTTTGTCTTTCTTCTTGTGTTCAAAATATTTGTTAAAGCGATAGCTTGAAAGAAGCGCGCCGAAAGCGATGTTTGCAAGGTCGCAAGCAGAATTTTTTGATTCAAAAAACACACTACCATTTTTGATTTTTGCGCTATTTAAAACTGAAACAACGCGCGAACCAATTTTTTGCAAAGCCAGATCATCAAGTTTTTTTTCCGCTCCCGCGCCAACAACCACAAGGATTTGATCATTTGATGAAACCAGATGCGCCTGATTATTTTTTCCGGAAAAATCATATTTCTCTTTGGCGAATTTAATCTGTGTTAATGATGATTTTCTTGCTTGCTCTTCTGTTAAAACCAACACCGCAACTGAATTTTTAAGCAAGGAAAAAGAAGTAGATTTGGAAAAATTTATTTTCATGTTCTATGAAATTTGAGATACAGGCCATGTCGCAAATCAACTTTCTGAAAAATCTGAACCTTTGATTTACAAGTGCTCGTCGAGTTTAAAAATGGTAAGAAATGGGGATTTGCGACAGTTCCATACAGGAAGGCGCGGCAAGTTAAAAACCAAACCACATTTTGCAAGTTTAGAGTCTGTATTCAAATTCATTCGTCCCCGATTTTTTAGGAAATTTTTAGCGATTTTTGCATAAAATTTTTCATAATATCGGGAATATTTTGAAAAATTTTATGCAAAAAAGAGCAAAAATTTACAAAAAAGCGGGGGCGAATGAATTTGAATACAGGCTCTAGATCCTGAAACAAGTTCAGGATGACATTGTGAAAAAAGCCATCCTGAACTTAAGAACCTGCTCATCCTGAACTTAACCCCAATAACGTTTAAGAAACCCAGATTCAAATTTACAGACTCTAAGCTAAATCACAAATCTCACCACACTGTCACCACGCACTTGTTGCGGGGTCCATCTCGTCAAAGACTTGATTTTATTGGTTGCGACCAAATGGACCCCGCAACAAGTGCGGGGTGACAGTGTGGTGGAGTTTATTGGTTTTACTCAGAGTTTGTAGACTTAAGCCATAATTCCTTAAGCGTTATTGGGGTTGAACTTAAGAAACTGCTCATCCTGAACTTCAAAAAACTGGTCATCCTGAACTTGTTTCAGGATCTAAACTTATGACAGATTTTTCATTATTCATTTCGTTAATTTCTCTCGGATTTTTCGGCGGATTTTCACATTGCATTGGTATGTGTGGACCATTTGTTTTAACACAAGTTTCAAATAATTTTCAAAAAATTCCGTTGGAAAAATTCTCTGGATTTCAGCGTTTAAAAGGCTTGGCACTTTTGCCTTATCATCTTGGCCGCATTTCAACTTACTCAATGATCGGATTTTTTTGCGCATTTTTGTCAAAAAATATTCGCGAATTTTCCAATTTCAGATTTTTTTCCGCCACGCTTTTATTTCTGGCTTCAGCGTTCTTTTTACAGCTTTTTTTCGAGAAGAAATTATTGCGCTTTAAATCGCGCTTTCTAGAAAGCGCGACCTCAATTTTCGCAAAAAAAATCTCATTTCTAATGCAGAATCCGCAAGGTCTGAAAGGTTATTTCCTTGGTCTTGTTTTAGGATTTATTCCCTGCGGACTTTTATACGGCGCATTTCTGATTGCGATGTCAATTTCAAATCCGTTTTTAGCCGCTTTGGGAATGTTTTTTTTCGGAATCGCAACATTTCCATCATTGTTTTTTACAGCAATTGGTAGCCATTTTTTACTAAAATTCTCACAGTTAAAATTCATCGCTAAAACGGTAATTTTAATCAATGCAATCATGTTATTTTTAATGGCAGTTAAATATGTCGTCTCATAGCTCTAGTCCTACAATTTCCTACAATTACGACATCATCAAACTTTTTACCATCGCCGCAACTTTTTGGGGAATTATTGGATTTACCGTCGGCGTTTTGATTGCATCGCAATTGGCTTTTCCGATTTTGAATTTTGATTTGGAGTGGACCAGTTTCGGCCGTTTACGCCCGCTGCACACTTCGGCAGTAATTTTTGCTTTCGGCGGCAATGCGCTTTTTGCCACCAGCTTTTTTGTGGTGCAACGCACTTCGCAAGCAAGACTTTGGGGACATGACAATCTTCTGAAATTCATCTTTTGGGGCTATCAGATTTTTATCGTGATTGCCGCAATTGGTTATGTTACCGGCATCACTCAAGCCAAAGAATATGCTGAGCCGGAATGGTATGCCGATTTGCTTCTGACTATAATTTGGGTATGCTATTTTCTGGTTTATATCCTGACTTTGAAAAACCGCCGCGAACCGCATATTTACGTCGCCAACTGGTTTTATCTCGGATTTATCGTAACGGTCGCCATTCTGCACATCGTCAACAATCTTGCGATTCCGCTGCGTCTTGATTCAACACAAAGCTATCCGCTTTTTGGCGGTGTGCAAAGCGCGATGATTCAGTGGTGGTATGGCCATAATGCGGTCGGATTTTTTCTCACCGCCGGATTCATTGGCATGATGTATTACTTCGTGCCCAAACGCGCCGAGCGGCCGGTTTATTCCTATCGCCTCTCCATTCTGCATTTCTGGTCGCTGATCTTCATTTACATCTGGGCTGGCCCGCATCATCTGCATTATACTTCGCTTCCTGATTGGGTGCAAACTTTGGGCATGACTTTCTCAATCATGCTATGGATGCCAAGCTGGGGCGGTATGATTAACGGCATTATGACCTTATCTGGCGCATGGGACAAATTGCGCACCGATCCAGTTTTGCGTTTCCTAATCACCGCCGTTGCCTTTTACGGCATGAGCACTTTTGAAGGTCCGCTGATGTCGATTAAAACCGTTAATGCGCTTTCCCACTACACTGACTGGACTATCGGCCATGTCCATTCCGGCGCTTTGGGCTGGGTTGCTATGATCAGCTTTGGCGCTCTTTATCATCTCGTTCCGATATTGTGGAAAAAAAACCAGCTTTATTCCAACCGTCTGGTCGAATATCATTTCTGGCTCGCCTCAATTGGCATCGTGCTTTATATCACCTCAATGTGGATTGCCGGCATTATGCAGGGCTTAATGTGGCGCTCTTATGATGATATGGGCTTCCTGCAATATTCCTTTGCTGAAACTGTTTTAGCATTGCATCCGCTTTACATTGTCAGAGCTTTGGGAGGTGTATTCTTTCTTGCCGGAGCTTGTGTGATGGCGTATAATTTCTACAAAACAATTTATTCGGAAAATGCTTCAGCATCACGATAAAATCGAGCGCAATTCAATCCTGTTTCTAATTCTCACCGTCATTCTGGTTTCAATCGGCGGGCTGGTTGAAATCGCGCCGCTTTTTCGCATGGAAACAACTCTGGAAAAAGTTGAAGGCATGAGACCTTACACACCTCTTGAGCTCGCCGGCGCAAAAATTTACAAGCGCGAAGGTTGTTATGGTTGTCATTCGCAACAAATTCGTGTTTTGCGCGATGAAGTTGAGCGCTACGGACACTACTCCCTCGCCGCTGAAAGCATGTATGATTTTCCTTTCCAATGGGGATCAAAACGCACCGGTCCTGATTTGGCGCGCGTCGGCGGCAAATATTCTGATGAATGGCATGTGAGCCATTTGATCAATCCGCGCGATGTGGTGCCAAAATCAATTATGCCCGGGTATAAATTTTTAACCAAGCGCGATGCAGATGTTTCCGCGCTTGCGGATGATATGACAATTTTGCGCAAATTGGGCGTGCCTTACAATGATGAAATGATTCAAAACGCAGTTTCCGATGCCATGGTTCAGGCATCAGCTGATCGCGACTCTGAAGGCTTAATCAAGCGTTATGGCCAAAAGCTAAATGTGCGTGATTTTGACGGCAATCCAAACAAGGTTTCCGAAATGGATGCCTTGGTTGCTTATTTGCAAACGCTTGGGACTTTTGTTGATTTTTCCAAATTTGATCACGTCATCAAATCGAACAACCAAAATAAAAAAAGCAATGATTCAGCTCGTTCTCGATAATGCTGCAAGCGTAGCAACAGTGTTTTTTTTTCTCATGTTTTGCTATGTGATTTATGCCGTCTTCAAGAAAGGCACAAAAAAGAAATTTGATCAATATTCAAAAATTCCCCTAAAGGATTAACACTCATGACTGAAGAAAAAAATACAGAAACCAAAACCACCGGACATGAATGGGATGGCATTTCCGAATATAACATTCCAGCACCACGCTGGTGGTTAATTGTTTGGATCATCTGCATCATCTGGGCTTTTGGTTATTGGATTTTTTACCCAACCTGGCCAATTTTTGGCGGAAATTCCAAGGGAATTCTTGGGTGGTCGCAACAATTGGAACTTCAGGAATCACAAGCTGAAATTAATGCCAGAAAATCATTTCATCTGGAAAAAATTTCTAAAATGAATCTGCAAGAAATTCGGAAAGATCACGATTTGATGAGGTTTGCCGTCAATGGCGGACGCGCCGCTTTCAAAGAAAATTGTGCCGCATGCCATGGCAGTGGAGCACAGGGTGCAAAAAATTATCCCAATTTAAATGACGATGATTGGCTGTGGGGTGGAAAATTGGAGGATATTTATCAAACCATAAAATACGGCATCAGATCAGGTCACAACAAAGCTCGCGAAAATCAAATGCCGGCCTTTGGTATCGATAAGGTTTTGAAAAAAGATCAGATTGAAGCAGTGGCTGAATATGTGATGTCTCTTACCGGAAAAACCAAACAAAACGCTGAAGGAGAAAAAATCTTTAAAGACAATTGCGTTGCTTGCCATGGCGAACAGGCAAAGGGCAATCGCAATCTCGGCGCTCCAAATTTGACTGACGCAATTTGGCTTTATGGCGGAAACAAAGAAGACATTCGTTTCACGGTTTATTATGCCCGCAATGGTGTAATGCCTTATTGGAGCGGACGTCTTGATGACAACACCATTAAACAATTGACGCTTTATGTTCATTCATTGGGTGGTGGAGAATGATGCTAATTGGGTTTGACACAGTAAAATCAAACCTCATTCAATCATATCAGAATCAGAAACTGCATCATGCCATTTTACTTTGCGGAAAAAAAGGTATTGGCAAGGCAAGTTTTGCCAAAAAATTTGTGCTAGAAATTTTGAACACCGAAAACTCGTCTCATCCCGATTTGCTCATCATCGAAAAAGAAGCAGAAAAAAAAGAAATTGGCATTGAAAAAATCAGGAATATTTCCGGTTTTCTCAATCAAACTGCAGCAATTGCTTTGCATAAATTTATTATCATTGATTCAGCCTGCGAGCTTAACAAATCTGCTTCCAACGCTCTTTTAAAAATTCTGGAAGAACCTCATGCCAACAATTTCCTGATTTTAATCACGCATAATCCAAACCGCATTTTACCAACAATTAGATCGCGCTGCCAGATTACAAAAATCCCATCTCTAACCGCTGAAGATTTTACACAGATAATCGACAAAACATCGTCCGAAACAACCGAATTTCTTACAGAAATCTGCGATGGATCAATCTCGGATGCAATTAACCTGGGACCAGATTTATCAAGGTTTTATCAACTTTTTCTGCGCTCAATTCTAAATCAAAAACTTGGCGATGAATTGCTGAAACAAATTTCTGACAAAAATTTTTCCTTCGCCATTGCTGAAAAAATCATCGAGTTTTTTTTCAACCGCCTGATCAAAGTTGCAAATAACGCGCAAATAAATTTTTTCTTCGATGAGCAGAAAGTTTTTCTGGATTTATTAAAAAATCTTGCGCCACAAAAAACTTTCGCCATAGCTGATGAAAGCCTGTCTGTCTTGCACAAAGCACAGAAGCTCTACCTCGATAAAAAACTATGCGTCATCAACATTTTTAATCGAATCTGTCATGAATAAATTATACAAAGCCATTGGGCTGATGAGCGGAACTTCGATGGATGGAATAGATTTGGCATTAATCGAATCGGATGGCAGAAAAAATATTGCGCGCAAAAATTTTACTCACCTTGCTTACAGCAAAGAATTCAAAAAAAATCTCACGGAAATTATTTATTCGCATTCATCTGCGTTAAAAATTAAAGAGATTGAAAATGAACTCACACTCCTTCATGCCTCTCTGGTCAATGATTTCCTTGCAGAAAACAAAATTGACCGCAATTCAATTGATGTCATCGCCTTTCATGGCCACACCATACTTCACAATCCAAAACAGCATATCACCTGGCAAATCGGCAATGCTCATCTGCTTGCACACAAAACCGGAATTGATGTCGTCTCTGATTTTCGCACTCGCGATGTTGTACTTGGCGGAGAAGGCGCACCACTGGTTCCAATTTATCACTTTCATCTTTTTTGTGAACAGCCACGTCCGGTTGTAGTGCTCAACATCGGCGGAATTTCCAACATCACCTATTTCACCGGCAACGATGAAAAGGACATTATAGCTTTTGATGTTTGCTTCGGCAACGCCCCTTTTGACGATCTGATGAAGGAAAAACTCAATAATGATTTCGACGAGGACGGCAAATTATCACAAAGCGGTAATGTCGATTTCATTCTTGCCGATCGCATTTTGCAAAATGAAATTTTTCATAAAAAGCCGCCAAAATCCTTTGATCGCGATGATTTTGCGGCGTTACTTGCTCCAATCAAAAACCTTAAAATTGAAGACGCTTTAGCAACTTTTGCTTACATGCATGCCAAAGTAATCAGCATCAATCTCGATTTTTTATCAACCCGACCAAAAGAAATTTTCATTTGCGGCGGCGGTAGAAAAAATCTTGCGATTATGAATGAAATGAAAAAGTGGCTTTCCGGAATCACGGTTCGAACCGTTGAGGAAATTGGGTTAAACGGAGATAGTATTGAAGCTGAAGCCTTCGCCTTTCTCGCCATCAGAAGTCTAGTTGGAATGCCAATCAGCTTTAAAAACACTACAGGAATTTCTACAGATTCAGCTTGCGGAGGTGTGCTATATCAGGCCTCAAAAGCAGCCAGCGACTTCACCGGGAAATGATTTCTCTCCGGTTTAACTTCAGAAATATTTTTCTTTTTACGACGACGGCGACGATCGCGCTTTACTTTACGCACCTTTGTTGAATCAACAACCAAGCGATGTTTGATGTGTTTATCGACGACTTCCTCAAATTCTTTTAGGTGATCTTTGAAAAAATGATCGGCGCCGTGAATTGCCTGATAAATCACATCGGCGCCATCTCTTGCCGCCAACTTTTCTGCCAGTTTTGCTGAATCGGACTCTTTGGTAATTTCGTCTTTTCCGCCTTGAATAACAAGGCCGGCAGAAGTGCAGGGAACAATAAAATTAAAATCATATTTGCTTGCGGGAGGGGCAACTAGAATGTAATTTTCCAGCTCTGGCCTTCTCATCACTGTTTGCAATGCGATCCATGCACCAAAAGAAAAACCGGCAATCCAATATTCACTTGCTTCCATATTTTGATCGTGAAGCCAGTTAACTGCGGCTGTTGCATCCAGAAGCTCACCAGCGCCATTGTCAAACTTGCCTTGCGACTTGCCAACACCACGAAAATTTATACGCAAAACTGAAAATCCGTTTTCAACAAAACGACGATAGAGGCTATAAACCACCTTGTTGTTCATCGTGCCACCATAAAGCGGATGTGGATGAAGCAATAAAATAACCGGAGACTTTGGATTATCGTTTTGGTGATAGCGGCCTTCCAAACGTCCGGCGGGACCGTTAATGATTACTTCAGGCATTCGCTAATTCGTCCCATTGCATTGGTTTTTGCGCAGAATCAACCACCAGCTGGATTGAACCGGCATATTTTGCTGACATATACTTGCCATGTCCGGCATGAACTCCGTAGTAATAAACCGGCTCGATTTCTTTGCCGTTAAACTTCCTTTTTTCAACGTTCTTAACGCGGTTTTTTGGATTGTTTTTAGTACCCATTGCTTGGAAAATTTTTGATTGGAAAAATTAGAAGGCCGCGCAAAGTAGAAATCCGCTTATCAAAATCAACCCAAATCATGGTCGTTCTTAAATCGGATTAATTTTAGAAATTAATACCCCCTCACAGAATATTTACCCCTCACCCCAACCCTCTCCCACAAGGGTAGAGGGAGTAACACCGAATTCGGACTAACTCCCTCTCCCCTTGTGGGAGAGGGTTGGGGTGAGGGGTAAATATTCTGTGAGGGGTAAATATGAGTATAAGTAATTACAAATCTTCTTAAGCGTTATTGGAGTTAATAAAAAAATTTTAACCCTACTTCCGTCCCCTTCCCCATTTCCGACTCAACCTCGATTATCCCATTTTGCAGCTCAACAAGTCTTTTGACTATAGGAAGGCCAAGCCCAAAGGAATCAATCTTGCCGAAATGCGGATTGGAAATTGTCCGGTATTTTTGGAAAGCAATTTGAATTTGTTCTTTTGTCATGCCAAAGCCCTGATCAGCAATGGTAATTTCAAGAAATTCATCATTTGATTTGGCGGATATTTTTATTTTTGTTTTGGCTGGGCTGTATTTTATGGAGTTGGAAATCAAATTGGTCAGAATTTGTTTTGTTCTTTTTTCATCGAGATTTATCGCACTGACATTTTCTTCAACTTCACATTCGATCAAAATTCCCCTTTTAATGGCATAATCGCGATTAAGACGGATTGCTTTTTTTAAAACATTTTCGATTGCAATTTTTCTGCTCAAATCAACGGTAAAATCCTCAATATGAGAAACATCCAGCAAATCATAAACCAACTCATTCATATCATTTGCCACAGAAATAATGTCTCCGATTAACTCATTGTCGTCAATGTTATGACGCAATTCTTCAGCAAGGGCAATAATGGCGGAGAGCGGGGTTTTTAACTCATGAGCGATTGCGGGAAGAAAGTCGGATGAATGAAATCTGGTTGGAGGAAGGGCAATGATGTTGTTTTGAGGTGGTTGAAATTTTGGTTGTTTCATATTGTTGCAAAATGGAGCGATTGAGAAAGTAAATAAAACTTGCAACAATGAAGTTGATAAACACATTGAAGACAAATTAATAATTTCAATTCCTTCATTGAAAAAACCAATGAGCAGTAAAATTCACAGCTTCCTTTACAAAAAAAATCGCCAACAACAAATCAGAGGTTTTTATCACGCCGCCAGATTGCAGAGCATTTCCAAAGCCGCGCAAATTATGAACCTTACCCAATCAACTGTTACTTTGCAGGTTCAATCACTGGAAAAGGATCTGGGATATAGCCTGCTTAAACGTGATTCAAAACCTCTAATTTTAACCACAGAAGGAGAGATGTTTTATCAGCTTGCCTGTCCCTTGATGCAGCAATTTGAATCGGTGGTGGAAAAATTTTTGTCATACAAAAAACATCGGGAACAAAAAATAATTAATATTGCGGCGCACCATATTTCCATTTCTTATCTAATGCCGCAAATCATTGCCGACTTCAAAAAATCTCATCCAAAAATTACAATTATAATCCGCAATATCGCGCAAGACGAAGCTATAAAAAGGCTAAAAGACGAAACAATCGATCTGGCCTTTTATCCATGGATGAAAAGGGAAGTTGGAATTAGGGAAATTAAAACAATTTCTTATGATCCGGTTTTAATTATCAGAAAAAATCATCCGCTAAAAACAGAGACAATAAAAAATTTGCGCGATTTGAAAAAATTTGATCTGATCCGCATTGATAAAAAGCTGATCACTTTAAATCTCTTTGAAGAAGCAATAAAAAGTTATAATGTCAAAAGCAGTGTTGAGTTTGAAAATGGCAGTTGGGAAATGTTGAAAGCCTTTGTCAAAAAAAATGATTTCGCCGCGGTAGTTTCGCAAATTTGCATTGATAAAAATGACAAGGATTTTGCGGTAAAAAATCTTTCCCAATTTTTCCCGCAAATGTCTTATCGGATTCTGTTAAAGGACGGAAAGTTGCTGCAACCGGCAGTACAGAAGTTTGTTGATGTGATTTATGAAACTACTCTTGCTTCCTAAAACCCTATACCAAATCAATTCTCAAACCACCTTCATCATCCGCAAAAACCTCTTAACATCGTCTTCCTTCGGATAAGAAAAATAACTGCCACTGCCACTTGGCTTAAATGTCTGGACTTTTTCTCCGTTAAAAATTTTTTTCATTGTTTGCGACAACAAGCTACATCCACCTTCGTATAAATCATTGATGTTGGAAAAAAGCGAAGCTTTGAAATCAACTTGATTTTTTGTCCAACCAATTATTTCTCCCGCATCAATTTTGGCATTGTTAATGTAATGCAACGTCATGCCGATTTCATTTTCACCATTAAGAATTGCCCAAAATGTCGGCATGATGCCGCGATAGGCCGGCAAAATTCCGGAATGTAAATTTAAAACGCCAAATTCAGGAATGTTGATGAGTGGTTGCTGTAAAATCTGTCCAAAGCGAATTGAAATTATCAAATCAGGCAAAAACTCCGCAATATCGCTTACCGCATCAATGGAGTTAATATCGTCATAAATTTTAACACCAAAACCAAAAAGTTGTCGCCAATCAAAAGAACATTCTTCAGCTTTTCTTAACCTGCGCAAATCATATGGCAAACCATCAACAGACTGTCGCAAATCCCCGTTTCTTACCATTTTCAAACTCGACGAGTCCTCACAAATCAAGGGTTCAGATTTTTCAGAAAGTTGATTTGCGACATGGCCATCAATCCTGCCAACATAGCGAGACAAAACAATCCTGACATTATGATTTTTAAGCATGGGAATAATGGCAGCCAGAGCATCGGCGCAATGAACATCGTTGTTAAGAAGCGCTATTATTCTCATTATCTACCAGCAGCTTCTTCAGCTCCATGACCATCTTGCACAGCAACTGCAGTTGTGGCTGATATTGTTGCTGAAGAATTTTGAATTTTAGTAGCGGCAGCAATAGCAGAATCAATGGCCATTGCCAATTGTTCCGATGGAGCGTTAAGCGTCATTCTTACAACCATTTTTTTCGGTTCAAAAGCAAAACATTCGCCGGGAACTGTGCCGATTCCAGCTTAATTAAGCAGCCATTCAGCAACATCTAGACCAGTCATCATGACTTTTTCACCATATTTTTTGCCACGTAAACCGGAAAAATCCAAAAGATAAACATTGGTAGCATCTGGCATGGCAATAAGAGGCTTAACAAAACTTCTTGCCTCATCAAATTGTTCACAAAACCTTCTGTCCAATTCAGTCAATTTGTCTGTAACAACACCGATATTTCTGATATAATGATCACGACAACTATCCAAATATTTTTTATTCTCTGCATTATCTTCCAAAGCAGCGGTTAAAATTCGTTGCATATGTTTTGTCGGATATCCACCAAGCCTTTCAAAATCGGCAACAATATCGCTGCGACCAACACAACAGCCATTTTTAACTCCTATAAACATTGATTTGGCAGTGCTTGTTACTGTGAAACTTCTTTCCAACATTCCATCAACCGCAGCAACGGAAAAATGTGGCCTTCCGGACAGCGAATTTCTCACAAAAGCCTCATCGGAAATCACAAAAATATCATGTCTTGTTGCAATATCAGCTATTGCCATAGCACATTCCTCTGTCATTACAGAACCAGTTGGATTATTTGGATAGCATAACAATATGGCTTTGGCGCCGCTACTGACAATCAATCTTTCCAACTCCTCCGGATTCGGCAAAAATCCATCTTCTTCTTTTGTCGGAAGAGTTTCAAAGCTAATATTTTTTTCTTTGAATTGCCTAAAGAAATAACCAAAAGTTGGAGTTGGAACTATAATTTTATTGGATTCATTCAAACCAAGTTTTTGATAAACATGTTCCAATGTCGGCAAAATACCCATGGTCAGAGAAACATGATCTCTATCACACCTAATACCACGCCTGGAAAAAAATCCAACGCACGCCTCCAGCATAAAATCTTCACCTCGAGACATTCCATGAACTTCTTCAAGCCCATCAAAATCCACAGTTCTCATTAGCTCAACGATAGAAGTCGGTGGAATTATGCTAGTTAGTCTTGGATGTGGTGGCTCGGCTGATGTCATATCAAACCTTGAGCCAACGCATCTTGGAAGGAAGGTAAATGCTTCTTGATTGATAGGATATTTATTGCCGTCTTCTGATAATTCTGAACCAGAACGTTCTCTTTTGGATTCGGCGGCTTCTCTTCTACTCATTTACACAAAATTTTCTGCTGCCATTGATAAAATTTTCGCGTGAATTCTTTTTTTGTCCTGTGAAATGACCACCAAATTGCTTTCATATTTGCAAAAAAAAATCAACCATGTCTTTTAGTTTCTTTGTCAAAGCTAAATCATTAAAAAATTTTAGATGATTGGCGGCGTCAATAACTTCATTGCTAATTGCGCCAAGTTTAATTTCATTATAATTATCATTTCCCAACCTCTTTTCCAGGTCGGACAAAAACTTTATGGTTGCTTTATTCAAAGCCATTTTAGCAGCAGCAAGCGAGGTAAAAAGCTTATCATTAGAAATGGCGCGAACTTCAAGAAATGACACGAAGCTCTTAACTCTATCCAAATTTTCTAAATTTTTTAAAATACAATCCATTGAGAAATTTAAAAAATAAAGTTTGAAACATTTAAGAACTTAATAAGCGCCGTTCTAAAAAAGTTAAATAAATTTTTTAAAAAAATTTGCTTGGAAAAAATTGCCTCAAAAATTAGAAGGCCGCGCAAAGTAGAAATCCGCTTATCAAAATCAACTCAAATCATGGTCGTTCTTAGAGCGGCATTCATCATGTTTAACTATCAAAAGTATACATATCATCCTACACATCCAAATTCACCACCTTCAGCGCGTTTTCCTGAATGAAATCGCGGCGCGGTTCGACTACGTTGCCCATCAGGATTGAGAAGGTTTGATCGGCCTCGTCATATTCATCAACCTTTACTTGCAGCAAGGTTCTGTTTGCAGGATCGAGCGTGGTTTCCCAAAGTTGTTCGGCGTTCATTTCACCCAAGCCTTTGAAACGCTGAAAGGAAACGCCTTTTTTGCCGGAGGCGAGAATTAGGTTCATCAGCTCAATTGGTTTTTTAGCAACGTGTTTTTCTTCGCCGCGAATAAACTGAATTTCAAAAGCAAAATCATCAGCAATTTGATCTTTAATTTGCGCAACAACAGAAATTTCCGGCAAATCGAAATATAATCTTCTGACCATGAAGCTGGTTTTCACGCCGCGGGATTCTTTGATGATTTCAATATCTTCGGTTTTAGTGATTTCGCACTTCCATGAAACTTCTTCATCAAAGGCAAAGATTTTTTCAATTTTACCAATCAGCGCTTTGGCTTTGGTTTGATTTTTTATCCATGCTTTATCGAAAGCGCCGGCCAGAGCCAGATTTTCAGCAATTTCTTGCGGCATCACGCGTGAAAGATTTGCAATTAATTGTGAAAATTTTCCCAGTTTTAAAACAAAATCGCGCAAATCAACGCCGGCGCGGTCTCCAGCTTTTGATTTTAAAACGGCATTGGCCAAAGCATTGTTAATGACATAATTCTGCAAAGCTTGCTCATTCTTCAAATAAACTTCGCTACTGCCCTTCTTAACTTTGTAAAGCGGTGGCTGCGCGATGTAGAGAAAACCATGCTCGATCAATTTCGGCATATGGCGGAAGAAAAAGGTGAGAAGCAAAGTTCTGATGTGAGAACCATCAACATCGGCGTCGGCCATGATAACGATTTTGTGATAGCGCACTTTGGATGGATCAAAATCTTCACTGCCAATGCCACAGCCAAGCGCGGTGATCATGGTTCCGATTTCAGCTGACGAAAGCATTTTGTCGAAACGCGCGCGTTCAACATTCAGAATTTTTCCGCGAATTGGCAGAATTGCCTGACATTTGCGATCGCGTCCTGATTTGGCAGAACCACCGGCGGAATTTCCTTCAACGATGAAAAGCTCGGAAAGAGCTGGATCTTTTTCCTGACAATCAGCCAATTTTCCCGGCAGATTTGAAACTTCGAGAGCAGATTTGCGGCGGGTTAATTCGCGCGCTTTTCTTGCCGCTTCACGTGCTTGCGCCGCTTCAACTGCTTTGCCAACAATGGTTCTGGCATCGGATGGACGCTCTTCAAACCATTGTGCCAGCTTGTCATTAATCCACGATTCAACGTAAGTTCTAACCTCAGAAGAAACCAGTTTGTCTTTGGTTTGCGAAGAAAATTTTGGATCCGGAACTTTAATAGAAAGCACACCGGTTAAGCCTTCACGCACATCATCGCCGCTTAAAACGATTTTTTCCTTTTTGAAGAGTTTATTGTCGGTGGCATAATTGTTGATGGTACGTGTCAACGCCGCCTTCATACCGGCAAGATGCGTGCCACCATCGCGCTGGCGGATATTGTTGGTGAAACACAAAACATGCTCGTGATAGGAATCGTTCCACTGCATTGACAACTCCATGCTGATGCCAGATTTGTCGGAAGCGGTAATAGTGATGGTTTGATGCAGGGCATTTTTGCTTTTATCGAGAAATTTCACATAAGCCTCAACTCCGCCTTCATAGAACAACACCGATTCTTTTTGCTCGTCGCCACGCAAATCTTTTAAAACAATTTTTACGCCAGAATTGAGGAATGATAATTCACGCAGACGTTGTTCGAGGATGGAAAAGCTGAATTCCAAAACATTGGCGAAGGTTTTGTCGGAAGGATGAAAAGTGACTTGAGTTCCCTTTTGCCCTTTGGCATCGCCGACAATTTTGAGCGGAGCAACAGATTCGCCATGTTCAAAACGCATAAAATGCTCTTTGCCATCACGCCAAATTGTGAGCTCAAGCCAATCGGAAAGCGCATTAACAACTGATACGCCAACACCGTGCAAACCACCGGAAACCTTGTAGGAATTTTGATCGAATTTGCCGCCGGCATGGAGTTGGGTCATAATCACTTCTGCCGCAGAAACGCCTTCTTCCTTGTGAATATCAGTTGGAATGCCACGACCATTATCATTGACCATCACTGAACCATCAGAGTTCAAAGCAACAATCACCTCATCGCAATGCCCTGCCAGAGCCTCGTCAATGGCATTGTCAACCACCTCATAAACCATGTGATGCAAGCCGGAGCCATCATCGGTATCGCCGATATACATGCCGGGACGCTTGCGCACCGCTTCAAGACCTTTGAGAACTTTGATTGAATCAGCAGCATATTCCGCCGCAATATTTTCAACTTTTTCGTCAGATAAAACTTCCTGCTTTTTCGCCGCCATTTTTTCCATTTTGAGATTGATTTAAAGATTTGTGAAGGTGCTTGCTTCAAGGGTTTGTGCTTGTTGTGCAAGATATAAGAAACTGTAAAGCGCTAAAAACATGCTAAAATCTGGGGTTAAAAAAGATCATAAACAGTTTCTAAAACGAAACTTAAAAGAGAAGGAGGTTTTAATTTAAATAAATTTCACGCCTATGTCCAAGTTCGATAACAATAACTACAAAATTTTCATTCTCCTTTGAACAAATCAAACGATAATCTCCGACTCTGAATTTATAATATCCACCAAGCTCCCCTGCCAAAGGCTCAAGATAAAGTAATGGATTTAACCCCAATAACGCTTAAGGAATTATGGCTTAAGTCTACAAACTCTGAGTAAAACCAATAAACTCCACCACACTGTCACCCCGCACTTGTTGCGGGGT
>Ga0209343_10001284_pt1 | contig 34216 bp, 34 predicted proteins | sample RifCSPlowO2_02_FD_184026 | JGI IMG/M metagenome (GOLD analysis project Ga0209343, IMG submission 184026) | Groundwater microbial communities from Rifle, Colorado - Rifle CSP2_plank lowO2_0.2 (SPAdes) (version 2) | ecosystem: Environmental > Aquatic > Deep subsurface > Groundwater | place... | reverse complement strand
GTCAACGCTTCGCTGTACACCTCGCGATGAACAACGCATGACTCGGGGCCAGAGTGATTTCGCTATTTCTTCCCTGTATTGAACTTCCATCAACTACGATCTACCGGCTTACGCTGGCGCACTAGCTGCCTACGCATATATCTATTGGCTTACGGGTATATTTGACCACCAAAAATCAACTGGAAGACTTATTCCAGGTGGTGACTTGCTGTGCGATGTAACTATTCAACGCCGTCAGGCCAGCCATCTTGGTATCCAGCGCCGTGTAGGTCTTGCGCAGCCGCGCCTCGGTTGCAGCGGCCCGGTCATTGACTTTGGCTTGGTCTTTGGCATTTCTGTCCAAGGCATCACTCAGTGCCTTTGACTTGTTGGTAACAGCCCCACCGGAAGCCAGAAGCCCGGTCCCCAATGCCGCAAACTTCATTGCAAATCCATTGGTCAGGCTGTTGCTGTTGTCTGTGGTGAAAAGCTTTTGCAACTCCGTGCCATTGTTGGCCGCAGTGCTGAGCTTGGAGGTATTTATCTTCAAAGAGCCATCCAGCTGGCGCTCGATACCCACATCGGACAGCCGGCTGTAGCTACTGCCCGTGCTGATCGACCCCAGCATATTGCGCAGGACACTTTGCAGACCCAGAATACTGGAATCAGCCTGGAACAACGACGCTGTCCTGGTCCCCGCGTCGTACTTGGTCAGGTCCGCCAAGGTTTTGTTCAAGGTGTTGTAGGCGGTAACGAAATCGTTCACATTTTTGACCGCCAGGGTCACATCTTCGCTAACAGACATCGTTGCACTGGAAGTCGTCACCGCTTTCAGGTCGATCGTGACACCGGTCAGGTTGCCCGACAACGTGTTGGTTTTGGAGGTCACCACCATGCCATTGATGCGCGCGCTAGCATTCTGCCCCTCCTGGACCGAAATACCCACACTGGCCATGCCAAAGGCGGCTGTTTGGGGGTCATAGGCGAAACGTGACAGGCCGACATTGTCCGTATCGTTGTTGCTATCGCCGGTATCCGCCACCTGAACCCGAAAGCCCGCAGCCTCTCCCGTGTCTTTGGAACTCAAAAGCAACCGATCTCCCGTTCCGTCAAAAAATGTAGTTGCCACAACTCCCGAGCTGGATGCATTGATTTTTGCAGCCAATGTAGCCACCGTATCGGTACTTAGCGCCGTCACCGTAACATCTGCGCTACCAGCAGCGGCGGAGAAGGTGGCGCGCGCGGCACTGGCAGCAGAGCTAGCCGCCGAAGAAGCGGTAGCAGCAGCAACCGCGGCCCCTTTGCTGGCCGATGCCGCCGAGCCTAAGCTGGTGGTGGCGACTGCATCGGCCCCGGCCAGTGCAGCAGGATCTGCGATAGCTAGTGCGTCGCGCTCACTCGTCATCGCGGCCAAAGCATCCGCTTCCGCCTGAATCAGGCCGGGAGTCAGGTGGTCGTTGGCTCCTATGGCACCAACCCAAGCCGAGTAGGCGTTTGAGTAGGCGTCGGCAACAGGCGTGACAGTCGCTGCATAACTGGCTAAATCCGTAGCACCGGTGTTGGCAAGGCCCAGCTCCGCTGCAGCCGTTGCAGCGGTGCTATTTGCGGTGGAAAGCGCAGCCGAAGCAGCTGCATCGGCCGCAGTGGACGCTGCCACGCCAGACCAGGTCCCCAAACGAAACGTCAGAGTGCCAGCCCCCACCAACCCACCGGCTGAAAGTTGCGGCGACGACACGGACTGTTTTTGCGCCAGCTTATCCACATCCAGCGTAAATGTCGTGGCCGCCGCCGCATTGGTAACTGCAATGGTCGCAGCACCAGTGTTGCTTGAAGTGGCATTGCGCGCAGCCCACGCACTGGCTGTTGACAGGCGGGTAGCCACGTCCGTCAGCCCAGAGAACTGGGACTTGATATCCCCCAAAGCCGACACCTGCGCATTGACCGTGGTGGCTTTCAGCTCCAGCGTCTTCAGCGGCTGCTTTTCAAGGGCCACCAGTTGGGAAATGATGCTGGAGACATCGAGCCCGCTGCCAATACCGGTGGATGAAATGCTAGCCATGGTGAGCTCCTAGGTGAACCAAACAGCAAAGATTATCGCCAGGCACCTTATGGGCTAACTGCCCATAAGGTCTGCAATACCCGTTTATTTTGAGCGCCCTTGCGTCATAACACAAGGCACCCCCGCTGGTTACATCGGCCGATCCAGGGAGAAGTTAAACATCAGCATCAAAAAAGCGGCGACAGTCAGACTGTCACCGCTTTTTTGATTGAGGTCTTGAAGTGGACCCAGACCCCGTGTTCACTTCAGACCCGAACTTGCTTACCGCAACAAGGCCAGCACACCCTGTGGCAACTGGTTGGCCTGGGCGACCATGGCCGTGCCAGCCTGCTGCAGAATCTGCGAGCGGGACAGGTTGGCAGTTTCTTGCGCAAAGTCGGCATCTTGAATCCGCGAGCGGGATGCATTCGCGTTTTCTGACGTAATGGCCAAGTTGGACACCGTCGTTTCAAAACGTGACTGAACCGCACCAAACGCCGCCCGTTGGCTGTTTACCACGGCCAAGGCAGCGTCGGTGATTTTCAGGGCCAAAGTTGCACCGTCTACCGTGGAAAGGTCAATTTCGTTTACCGCATTCAAAGCGGACGTGTCACCGGCTGTAAAGAGCACAGAGGCCGTGCCCGTCGGGGTGCCAATAGAGAACGCTTTTTCAGAGTTCAGCTCTACCGTCCCGGTCGACACGACAGTACCACCAACAGCCGCTGCAGAAACCCCGGCAGAAAAGGTCAGGGTATCGGTAGTAGGATCTTGCGCGCCCAACTCCAACACCGCCGTTGCTGAGTTATTGGTAATGTCAATGTTGTCTCCAGCAGAGCTACGCAAAACAATGCCGTTTTTACTGGCATTCAACTCTGCCGTGATGCCAGTGCTGCCGGATACATCATTGAACGCAGCGACCGCACCCGCAAGCCCCGCCGCATCATTGGTAGCCGCTGTAAAGGAGATCGTGGTCGCAGTCGTATTCGCACCCTTAATATCCAAAGACACCGTACCAGTGTTGGTAGTGAGCTTCAACTCGGAGATATTGCGGGCAGTCGCGGTCACCCCGGTCGCCTCGGTTTCGCCGTTAATGGCTGCAGCGGCCGTAGCAGCTGTATCTGTCGCCGTCAGTGTCACCGTAGCCTGCTTGGAACCATTGATTTCCACTTCTCCTGCCAAGGAGGTCGCGGTGGCGTCCACCACTACTGCGGTGGACTGGCGCAACTGCGTGCCGTAATTGGAGGTGCGAAAATTGCCAGTCGTGGTGCTGATGGTCTGGTTGGCGTTGGCCCCCACCTGGAACACCGAGGTCGCATTGCTGCCGTCCAGCAAATTTTTACCGTTGAACTGGGACGTGGTGGCAATACGGTCCAATTCCGACAGCAACTGGTTGGCCTCTGCGTTGATGGCCTTGCGGTCACTGGCGCTATTGGTGGCGTTGGCAGCCTGGACCGACAACTCACGCACACGCTGCAAAATGTTGCTGGAAGAGTTCAACGCACCCTCTGCCGTTTGCGCCAGTGAAATGCCGTCATTGGCATTGCGCGAGGCCTGATTCAAACCCCGAATTTGCGCTGAAAACCGCTCAGATATCGCCAGACCTGCCGCGTCATCTTTGGCGCTGTTGATGCGCAAACCAGATGACAGCCGCGTCATGGAGGCCGTCAGCGAGGCTTGACTCGCCGTCAAATTTCGCTGTGCGGTCAACGAATTGATATTGGTATTGATGGTGGATGCCATGGTAATAACTCCTGTAAAAAGCTCACTAAATCCGGCGACATGCCGATCTCAACGCCAGCACTGCTGCTGGCCGCCATGACCGGTGCGCCACCCTAGGCACTTTCCGGACGACAGGTTGTTTATGACCCGTTGGATTTGTTTTCGGGTGGTTAGTGAAAAACTTTAGTCCACCGTGCAACGTCTATTGCAATAACACGCGACTTCTGCCAAGGATTTCCAATTTAAGGGGGTTTTACATCCCTTTTCTTGCATGCAAGGGTTTACCCCTATCAAGATTCAGTAGCGGCCGCAAATTAGCGCGGGATTTACCGCGTTTATCGGCAATTCAGCTTGAAACGACATCTCCACAATTTGCCCATCGTTACTGATTGTCTGCGGGTAAGCAGGCTTTGCAATCGGCGGCGACGCCGGTTCATATCTTTTTAGGAGTTTCGCTATGTCCTCAACTATCAATACCAACATCGCGTCGTTGACGGCGCAGCGCAATCTCAGCCTGTCGCAGGCATCACTGCAAACGTCCATGCAACGCCTGTCGTCTGGTTTGCGCATCAACAGCGCCAAGGACGACGCGGCAGGCTTGGCAATCAGTGACCGCATGACCTCGCAAATTCGCGGGCTTACCCAGGCTTCGCGCAACGCCAACGACGGCATCTCCCTCGCCCAGGTGGCAGAAGGTGCCATGGGCAGCATTTCATCCAACTTGCAGCGTATTCGCGAACTGGCTGTGCAATCGGCCAACGGCACCAACAGCGCCAGTGACCGTGCTGCGCTACAGCAAGAAGTGTCTCAGCTCAAGCAGGAAATTACCCGCGTCGCCAGTCAAACCCAGTTCAACGGGTTAAATCTGCTGGACGGCACCTTTACCACCCAGGTGTTCCAGGTGGGCGCGAACGCAAACCAAACCATTGGGGTGAGCGTGGCCAGCGCCTTGGCCACGGACATAGGCAACAACAAGGTAACAACATCACTCACCACGCCCACGATTGCGACTCCACTCCTCAGTGCCGGGCCATTAGTCGACAACATAGCCTCAGCGATCAATGGATTTTTAACGCAAACGCTCACCATTGCAGGTAACGGCGCCGTCAAAACAACCGACCCCACAGTGGGCACACTGGCCGCCGCCAGCGCAAAAACCATCGCCAACGCAGCCAACGCATTCACTTCCGAGACTGGCGTGACTGCGGTCCCCACCAACAAAGCCACCATCACTGGTGTCTTGCAGCCCGGATCGGTGCAGTTTGAGTTAATGGGGGCCAACGCCACGCCTATCACCATTTCGGCCACCATTTCCAGCATTACCGATCTTTCAGGAATTGCCCAAGCCATTAATTCACAATCAGGCAGCACCGGCATCACCGCCGCCGCCGACAAGAGTGGCAACCTGGTGTTGACAAACACCACGGGCGATGACATTCGCATCGGAAACCTGAGCGGGGCAGGTGCAGGCTTGAGCGGCGCTTCCATTGCTGGCGTAGATGATGCTCCTGCGGCCGTATTTGGCGATGCATTGAGTGGAACGGAAGTCGCGACAGTCGGTGGCAGCGTGACATTCAACTCGTCCAACGGATTCACCACTTCGAGCGACGCCTACGGCACGCTGATCAAAGATGCCGCATCTTCCGGGAGCACCCTCTCGGCGGTGGCTACCGTCGATATCAGCACCGCCGCCGGTGCAACGGACGCACTGTTGACAATCGACGCAGCGCTGTCTACCGTCAGCGGCAACCGATCCCAGCTTGGTGCAATACAAAACCGCTTCCTGACCACCATCGAAAACCTGAATACGACCAGCGAAAACCTGTCGGCCTCACGCTCACGGATTCAAGACGCAGACTTTGCGCTGGAAACTGCCAATTTGTCGCGCACGCAGATTTTGCAGCAAGCCGGCACGGCGATGGTTGCGCAGGCCAACCAGCTGCCACAAGGCGTATTGGCCCTGCTGCGTCAGTAGGCTGGCCGCAGCCTGCTTGAGCTGGCTATGCGGCTGGTTTTCAACTGACTTTGAACGGGTTGGCGAAGGCCTTCACGAGAGCGCGCTGGCGTTTCAAGTTTCTTTCTTGTTGGCACTCAGGATTTAACACGCACAAGCCGACAGCAGGCCGAACGGCTTGCATCACTGCGCAGTTGCCGCTGGAGTTCGAGCCATGCCCGCATGGATTGGTACACCACAGTGGCGGCCATCTCTGCGTCAAATTTATTGCATTTTTTTACATTGCCTGTAGGAATTTTCCCTACAGGCTGCTGACGTTTGCCCTACACCCGGATTAGCCCTATTCGGATTTAAGTTTTCGGGCACAAGTTCCAAAATTCGCTCCATGGTGATTCAAATGAATTGCCGCCCACACCAGGAGCCGAACATGACCAACGAACAGATGCTGACAGAAATCCGGGAAGCCAACCTCACTTACCTGATGCTGGCCCAAAACATGATTCGCCAGGACAAGGCGGAGGCGCTGTTCCGCTTGGGCATGTCCGAAGAGGCTGCCACCCTGATCGGCGCCCTGTCCGCCGGACAAATCCTGAAAATCGCATCTGGCAATATGCTGTTGTGCCGCTTCCGGGTAGACGACGACATTGTCTGGAACCTGCTCACCAACCACACCGTGAACAAAGTTGACAACGACGCCACCACCAAGCTGCACGCCAGCATCCTGATGGCAGGACGGTTTGCCGAAGCCGTATAAGCCTACGCCAACACCCCACTGACACCATCCCGGAGCACGAACATGGCCACCAAAAGCGTTTTGAACGATTCCAAACAGGTCGAACGCGCCGTTGCGTTAATCCAACTGGGCGCACGCCTGCAAGTGCTGGAAAGCGAAACCGATTTGTCCTATGAGCGCCTGCTGCGCCTGTACAAAGAGGTGGCGGGCCGCTCTCCCAGCAAAGGTCAGCTGCCGTTTTCAACAGACTGGTTCCTGACTTGGCAACCCAACATCCACGCTTCGTTGTTCCAAAATACCTACGAATACCTCACCAAAGTCAGCGCCCTGGACGACATCGACGCCATCATGAAGGCCTACAAGCTGTACACCGAGCAGATTACCGCCTGCGGCGTGGAACCCCTTCTGACCATTACCCGCGCCTGGCGTTTGGTGAAATTCATTGACAACAACATGCTCTCCATGACGAAGTGCTCCAAATGCGGGGGACACTTTGTGAGCGAAGCCTACGAAAACTCCCGCCACTTCGAATGCGGCCTGTGCACCCCCCCCGCGCGGGCTGGCAAAGGAGCGAATGGCGGCGGCATTCTGCTGCATTGACGCTATCTATTTTGTAGCTTCTTACGCAATATCCACCTGGGTTTAGTGCCAATTTGGCCAAAAAATTTAAGGCAAACCACGCCACGACGATATGATTGGTTCAGGCCGTAATAAGCCAAGCTCTTCAACCCTTGAAGCTTTTGGCTTCCCTGTCACAATGCGCTTATGTTCGTAATCATTGGTTGGCTCGTTATATTGGTTTGCGTTTTCGGCGTGTACATTTTCCACGGCGGCAACATCATGGTGATTTTGACTGCGTTGCCGTTTGAGTTGATCACCATCGGAGGCGCCACCATTGGCGCTTTTCTGGCCAACAACCAGATGAAGGTGGTCAAAGCCACGGTCAAAGGGCTCGGTGACTGCTTCAAGGGCAGCAAATACACCAAGGCCCGCTACATGGAGCTGCTGGCTTTGATGTATGACATTCTTCAGAAGGCCCGAAAGGAAGGCCTGATGGCCATTGAAAAAGATGTCGAGGAGCCCCATGAATCGGCGATTTTCAAAAAATACCCTGCCGTAGGTTCCGACCACCATGTGGTGGAATTCATTACCGACTACCTGCGTATGATGGTCTCAGGCAACCTGAATGCCCACGAAATTGAGTCCCTGATGGACAACGAAATGGAAACCCACCACCACGAGGCGCATGCAGCCGTCGCTGCAATCCAGCGCGTCGCGGGTGGCCTGCCCGCATTCGGCATCGTGGCCGCGGTCTTGGGGGTGGTAAATACCATGGGCTCGGTGGGGCAGCCCCCTGCCGTACTGGGGGGCATGATTGGCTCTGCCTTGGTGGGCACATTCCTGGGCATCTTGCTTGCTTATGCCTTTGCAGAGCCGCTGGCGGGCGTACTGGAACAAAAAGTAGAAGAAGCCGGCAAAGAATTGCAATGCATTAAAACGACACTATTGGCCAGCATGCAGGGCTACAACCCATCAACCGCCATCGAATTTGGCCGCAAGGTGCTGTACTCCACTGAGCGCCCCACCTTTGGCGAACTGGAAGCACATGTCAAGAAAAAGTAGCGCCATGGGTGTTTGAACATGGCAGGAGACGCCAAAAAACTTCAACCAATCATCATCAAGCGGGTCAAAAAAGGGGGCCACGCGGCGCATGGGGGCGCCTGGAAGATTGCCTACGCCGACTTTGTGACCGCCATGATGGCGTTTTTTCTCTTGATGTGGCTGCTGGGTAGCACCACAGAAGGAGACAAGAAGGGAATTTCCGACTATTTCCAGTCACCATTAAAGGTTGCCATGCAAGGCGGCTCGGGAGCGGGCGCCAGCAATAGCGTGATCAACGGTGGCGGCAGCGATTTGACCCAAACCGCAGGGCAGGCAAAACGCGGCGACGGCAATGACCGAAACGCCAAAAAAATGTCCGGGGACTCGAACAAAGCGGCAATCGCCCGCCGCGACGCCCAGGCACTGGCTGCATTGAGTGCAAAAATTGCCGGCGTTATCTCCACCAACCCCAAATTGGCTGAGTTTTCCTCCCAAATTCGGCTGGAGATCACGCCCGACGGCTTGCAGATCCAGATTGTGGACGACCAAAAGCGGCCCATGTTTGACAGCGGAAGCGCCAGCGTCAAGCCCTATATGCGTGAAATCCTCAAAGAAATTGGTATCGCTTTGCTGGACGTGGAAAACAAGATCAGCCTGGACGGCCATACCGATCAATCGTCCTACGCAAACGCCGCGCGCGGCTACAGCAATTGGGAACTGTCCGCCGACCGGGCGAACGCCTCTCGAAGGGAGCTGGCCGTGGCAGGCATGCCGGAAGACAAACTCGCCCGGGTGGTTGGTATGGCATCGAGTCTGCTACTGGACCCGCAGGACCCCTTAAACCCCAGCAATCGCAGAATCAGCATTCTGGTCATGACCAAGGAAGCCGAAGAACGCTTGCTGGGGGGGCCGCGCACACCGGTGGAATTGGAGATTGAAACCGAATCCCCCCAGCCCACGACCAGCGGAAAATCACAGCCCTAAGTCTGCGAAAATTCGGTCATACTTACGTTAATTTGAAAAACGCTCCCGAAAGAGTTATCCATGTCTAAAGAACTGCGCTTTCTAGTTGTCGATGACTTCTCCACCATGCGAAGAATTGTGCGCAATCTGCTCAAGGAGAGCGGCTATACAGAAGCTGATGAAGCCGAAGACGGCGTGGTGGCGCTGCAAAAGCTGCGCAACAGCAGTTTTGATTTCGTGGTCAGCGACATCAACATGCCCAATATGAATGGGTTCCAGTTGCTGGCGGAAATCAAGAAAGACGAAAAGCTCAAACACCTTCCCGTGCTCATGGTGACCGCCGAAGCCCGCAAAGAGGACATCGTGATGGCAGCGCAACAGGGCGCAGCCGGCTACATCGTCAAGCCCTTTACCAAAGCGACCCTGGAAGACAAAGTCAACCACATTCTCACCAAGAACGGGTTGAAATAGGCGCCGCTCCCGCATCCCCGCCGCGCACTGCACGTCCCACCTGGCTGATCCCGCAGCGGGGGAAGTGCCGACAATTCACTCGCCGGTTTTTGCTTCTGGAATTTAGAAAACAAAGGGCGAATGCCCTGCTTATTGGCCTTTAGTTCTTGAGGCTGCTCGCGACAATGGCATGAACTTTAGAGTCCCGCCATCATGGAATCAGGCAGTCAAGATCGCAACCTACCCGCCTCCGAGCGCAAGCTCAAGAAGGCGCGGGATGACGGCCAGGTAAGCCGATCCGAGGATCTGCGCCACCTCGCGGTACTGGGCGCCGGAGCCCTGTCCGTAATGGTTCTGGCACCCCTGCTTTTTGACCAACTCAAACTCAGCTTGAGCCAACAGTTGTCTTTTGACGCGACGTCGGTTAGGCGCACCGCAAGCATGCTGGCCCGGTTGAGCGACGCCACCACCATCGGCCTGGGGGGCTGCGCCGTATTTGCCGCCATTGTTTCCGCCGCCGCCATCGCCGCTGCGGTGGCCTCGGGAGGCTGGGTGCAAAGCCTGAAGCCCTTGATGCCAGACTTCAGCCGCATCAACCCGCTCTCGGGTTTTGGAAATCTATTTACCAAAAAAAAACTGATTTCCGTGGCAAAAATGACCCTGATGACTGGCATTTTGTTCGCCATTGCAGCCAGCTTTTTGAGTTCTGGCCTGCAAACCATTGCCTCACTGGTCCTGCAACCCTCCAGCGGGGCCATTGCCCACTTGACGCAATGGCTAACGGCAGGTACGGGCCTGATGTTGCTGGTGATTTTGGTCGCCGCCATGGTGGATGTGCCGCTGCAATCTTTTTTGCACAAAGGCGAGATGAAGATGTCGCACCAGGAGGTCAAGCAAGAAGGCAAGGAGTCTGACGGCAACCCCCAAATGAAAGGGAAGATTCGCCAAAGACAACGCGAGCTGGCCCAAAAAGGCAGCGTCAATGCCGTTCCCAAAGCCGACTTTGTGGTGATGAACCCCACCCACTTTGCGGTCGCCATTCGGTATGACGAGCAAACCATGAGCGCCCCCCAAGTCATTTCCAAAGGGGCGGATTTGCTGGCCTTGAAGATTCGGGATGTCGCCAAACACCATGCCATTCCCGTGTTGCAGTCCCCCATGCTGGCGCGTGCCCTGTACGCCAACGCAGAATTGAATGAGGACATTCCCTCGGCCCTGTACACCGCCGTGGCACAGGTGCTGGCCTATGTCTACAAATTACGCGCAGCCTTGCGTGGCGTCGGCCCCATGCCCATGGACGTTCCCCAGCCCTTTGTCCCACCCGAGCTGGACCCCCAGGCTAAAACCATTGGAATGGCCACCGCATGAACGCACAATTGAAACTCCTTCAGCAGTGGTACGGCAACAACACCCAAGTCGTTCAGGGCGCTGCAGCGCCCATGCTGGTCGTTGCAATCCTGGCCATGATGGTCTTGCCGCTGCCACCGCTTCTTTTGGACGCCTTTTTCACCATCAACATCGCCGTTGCGTTGATGGTGATGATGGTGGCGGCCTACATGATCCGCCCCCTGGATTTCGCGGCCTTTCCCTCGGTGCTGCTGCTCACCACCCTCATGCGCCTGTCCCTCAACGTGGCCTCCACGCGGGTGGTGCTACTGGAAGGCCATACCGGGCCAGGGGCCGCAGGTGGCGTCATTGAAGCCTTCGGCCACTTCCTGATTGGCGGAAATTTTGCCGTGGGCCTGATCGTGTTCGCGATCCTGGTGGTCATCAACTTTGTCGTGGTCACCAAGGGTTCCGAGCGCATTGCCGAGGTGTCCGCGCGGTTTACCCTGGACGCCATGCCCGGCAAACAGATGGCGGTGGACGCGGACCTCAACGCGGGACTGATCGACGAAAAAGAGGCCAAACGCCGTCGTGCGGAGGTCGGCGAAGAAGCCGAGTTCTTTGGCTCCATGGATGGCGCATCCAAATTTGTACGCGGAGATGCCATCGCCGGGATATTGATCCTGCTGATCAACATCTTCGGCGGGTTTGCTGTCGGTATCCTGCAGCACGATCTGACTGCGTCACAGGCGGCCAACACCTACATTCTGCTGGCGGTGGGTGATGCGCTGGTCGCCCAGATTCCGGGCCTGCTGATCTCGGTGGCCGCGGCCATGGTGGTATCACGGGTCGGCAAGGACCAGGACATCGGCAAACAAATCATCGGGCAAATGTTTGTGTCGCCCCGTGTGCTGGGCATCACGGCCGCCATCATGTTCGTATTGGGCATCATCCCCAATATGCCGCACATGGTGTTCCTGACCATTTCCGCCATTCTGGGCTACGGCGCATGGATGCTGGCGCATCGGCCTCCACCTGTGGATCCACAAACCGTGGCCCCGCCCCCCACCAACGACGGTGAAGCCTCCTGGGACGATCTGCAGCCGGTGGACCAACTGGGCCTGGAATTGGGCTACCGGCTCATTGCCCTGGTGGACAAGACACGCCAGGGCGACCTTTTGACACGCATCAAAGGTGTACGCCGCAAGTTTGCGCAGGAAGTGGGTTTTTTGCCGCCTCCCGTGCATGTGCGCGACAACCTGGAGCTCAAACCCAGTGGCTACCACATCACCCTGCGCGGCGTCATCGTCGGAGAAGGCGATGCATTTCCCGGCATGTTCCTCGCTATCAACCCAGGCGGCATCACCACCCCCTTGATTGGAACCGCCACCACCGACCCGGCTTTTGGTCTGCCTGCCCACTGGATCGACGAACGGCAGAAGGAAGCCGCGCAAATGGCTGGATTTACAGTGGTTGATTCAGAGACTGTGATGGCCACCCATTTGTCACACTTGATGCAGGTTCAAGCCTCCAAATTACTCAGCAGAACAGAGACCCAACAACTCGTGGAACACGTTGCCAAGCTAGCCCCCAAACTGATCGAAGAAGTAGTGCCCAAAATGGTGTCGATTGCAGTTTTCCAGAAAGTACTTCAGCTTTTGCTGGACGAGTCGGTGCACATCCGCGATATCCGCACCATCATCGAGTCCATCGCCGAACACGCCACCTCCACCACCGACCCCGCAGAACTGGCGCGCAGGGTGCGGGTGGCTTTGTCACCCGCCATCGTTCAGCAAATTTACGGATCGACCCGCGAGCTCAACGTCATTGCGATCGACCCCGGACTGGAGCGCCTTTTGGTTCAAGCGCTAGGCAATGCAGCGGGTCCTGCACTGGACCCCGGCGTAGCAGACATGCTCACCCGCACCGCCGCTGAAACTGCCATGAAACAGGAAGAAGTGGGCGTACCCGCCTGTTTGCTGGTGCCCGACCCCATCCGGGGAGCCATCGCCCGTCTGGTGCGCCGCGTCGCCCCCCGATTGCAGGTGCTCTCGCACAGCGAGATCCCTGAAACCCACACGATCCGTATCGGCCCCATTTTGAGAGGCGCAGCACCATGAACATCCAACGCTTTCATGCACCGACATCCCGCGAAGCACTTGCCAAAGCACGGTTGGTTTTTGGTGAAGGAACTTTGATCCTGTTCAACCGCCCCACCGAAAACGGCGTGGAAGTGGTTGCCACAGCCGAGGACTCGCTGGCAGCCTTGGACCGCGGCGAAAGCCCCATGGGCAGCCCCAAGGCAAGCCAGCTGCGTCCAACGCCCCAGCCCAGCTACCAGGAAGTGGCAAGCAAGGTCGAGGACGATGCCGCCCAGCTGGCCATGAGCACCTTGTCGTTTCAAGACTACGTGCGTGAACGCATGCTGCGCAAACGCCATGAATCTGCCCAAAGCCAGACCAGCGCGCAGGCACCCACCATTGTGCAAGAGCGCCCCCGTGCAGCATTTGTCCCAAAAATCCAGGTGGATACCGACACAGCGGCCCCCAAAGCCATTGCCACACGCAAGCCTGCAGTCCCATCGGTGCAGGCCGCGACCGGCATGCCACAGGGCATTGTGGATGAACTGCACGCGATGAAAGACTTGATTGAGGACCGCTTCAACACGTTGGCGTGGTTAGGGCAGGCCCGCCAGAACCCGATACAGTCGAACCTCATGCTCAAATTGATTCGGGCAGGTTTCTCCCCTACCCTTGCCAGGACCATTCTGGAGAGGATGCCTGAAGAAATGGACGCCGCCCAGTCGGTACGCTGGGTGATGGATGTGCTGGAGCGCAATCTGAAAACCGATGCCGAGGGCACGCCCCTACAGGAAGAGGGGGGTACGTTTGCACTCATTGGCGCCACCGGGGTCGGCAAGACAACAACGGCCGCCAAGCTGGCGGGTTTGTGTGCCCGGACCCACGGCGCTGGAAGCGTCGGATTGATCACACTGGACAGCTACCGCGTGGGCGCACAAGAGCAATTACGCGCCTATGGGAAAATGCTGGGGGTGGTGGCCCACCTCGCCCACGACCGCGCGGCCTTGCAAGACTTGCTCGGACTGCTGTCCAACAAAAAAATGGTGCTGATCGACACCACCGGATTGGCGCCACGGGACCCGCGCAAGCGTGAAATGATGGACTTGCTGGACCTGCCCAACGTCAAGCGCCTTTTGGTCCTCAATGCGGGTGGCCATGGAGACACCTTGGACGATGTGGTTTCCGCATTCAAATCGGCCAGCGCACAACAGGTCATATTTTCAAAGATCGATGAAGCCGTCAAACTGGGGCCCGCCATCGATGCGGCCATTCGCCACCAACTGATTCTGCGGGGAGTGACCACAGGGCAGCGCGTCCCCGAAGACTGGGAAGCCGCCAGTGCATCCAAATTGGTGCGTGCGTCCATGCGGACCTCGGGTAACTCCGCCTTCGATCCCAAAATCGGTGACCTGGGTTTCTTTTTCAACCAATCCACGGGCTCCACTTCCACCAAGGGGCTTTTGGATGCTTGACAGACCTTCCAATCAGGCGGCCGGCTTGCTGGAACTGGCCATTCCACAAGCGCCAAAACTCATGGCGGTGGTGAGCCATGGTGATGAGCAGTCTGAACTGCCGGTCTTGTGGAGACTGTGCACGTCCTTGGTCGATTTTGGCTATGCGGTGACGGTTCTGGATGCCACGACCTGTGAGTCTGAAACCAATCCTGGCCTGGAACAGCTTCTTGAATACGCCTACTGGCGCGCAAGCGAAAATCCGGATGCCCCGGCCTGGAACGTCATTCCCGCAGGCATGGGACTACAAAGCCTGAACGCAGTACCCGAGCGCAGAGCGCAGAGCCTGCAGCACTTGGGGCGGCTATTTTTTCACGAAGGCGTGGTGATTGTGTATGGAAAAGCAGAGTGGCTGACGCCCCTGCTGGCCCACAGTGGCATCAAGCCTCTGCTCGCCGTAACACCGGTCAAACGTTCCCTGCTCACCAGCTACCTGGCCCTGAAGCGTTTGTTGCTAAAAGGAGGACTTCAGCCTACCATCGTCAATATGGTTGGTGACAAACAAGGTGCTGCAGGTCCAAAGGTGAATACGGTGGCACTCAATTTGAGCGACTGTGCAAGGAATTTTCTAGGCTTTGACGTGAACGCCCGCGACATCACCACACCGGACGATTTGGACCGCCCCAGCGCGGATATTCAGCGTTTGGCGCTCCAAATGCTGGAAAGCGCGCTACCGCTCACAGCGGGTGCGCCGCAGAGCACGCCCTATACCCAGCATTCCAGCATGAATTATTTTGCGGGGAGCCATTGATGTACACAGCCAAAGGGCAACTCGACCGCAATGCCCTGATCAGGCAATACCAGCCCCTGGTGCGGCGCCTGGCGCACCACATGATGGCGAAACTCCCCGCCAGCGTGGAGGTGGACGACCTGATCCAGGTCGGGTTGATCGGACTTTCCGACGCACTTTCACGGTTTGAAGCATCCCAAGGGGTGCAGTTTGAGACCTTTGCGACCCAGCGCATACGCGGCGCGATGCTGGACGAGTTGCGGGAAAATGACTGGATGTCGCGCGGCTCACGCAAGAGTCAAAAAGACATCGAAGTGGCTATGCGGCGCCTGGAGCACCGGCTGGGCCGCAGTCCCGCCGAGTCCGAGATTGCCGCCGAACTGGGCATGGGTTTGGCGGACTATCAGGCGCTGTTGGGCAAAGTGCGCGGGACACAGTTGGTCTACCTGGAAGACATGGCAAGCCGCAGCGAAGACGACGACACCTACCTGGACCGCCATGTGGGAGACAACGAAGCCGACCCGCTGAACATGCTGCGTGACCACCGCCTGCGCCAAGCCCTGGTCACCGCCATCAAAGGCTTGCCCGAACGGGAACAGTTCATCATGAGCATGTACTACGAACAGGACATGAACCTCAAAGAGATTGCTGCCGTTCTGGATGTCACCGAATCCCGTGTGTGCCAGCTGCACAGCCAATCCATTGCCCGTTTACGGGCAAAAATGCGTTCCCACTGAATGCAATTGAACCCTGACGAAAACCCGACTGGCTCAGCGCCAGTGGGGACCAGGTTCAGGCAGAAAAGACTTTGAAGGCACCCGATTGCCGCACACCGCTGCCGTAAGGGCCGGTATTTGTGGCGTAGGTGGTTTTTTGGGTGGCGGGAACGACCAACTGCAAGGCCCGTTCAACATACGCCGATCGGCGCAGCAAATTTGCACGCAAGACCGGCATGCCCTCAGCCAGCGCCTTGATGCGCGGTGCCAGAGAAGCGGCCGCTACGGACGAAACACGGTGACGCCCCATTTCGTCGACCATCTGCACAAAATGGACGGCCATTTGCTGCAGCATGGCGCTTGCCGCTTGAACGGCCTCAGGATTACCGTCAACCAATGCAGCAGAGACTGCATTGAACTGGTGCTCAACGCGGTCGAGCTGCTGTTCCAGGGATGAATGTGACATTTCAAGGCCTTTGCACAGTAGAAAGTGCGCAGACCCGGCTCAACTGGTGGTTCGCTTGAGCATTTCCTGCGCATTGGACAACAGCTTGTCTGCGATTGCCTCTGGATTGACGACGTATGTTCCCTGTTGTATCGCCGAGCGCACGGCAGAGACCTTCTGGGCGTCGACTTCCGCCCCTTCGCCCCGGTCGGCCTTCTCCAGCGCACGCGCTGCCGTCGACACCGTGACGGAAACGCCAGCCGAACGCGTGCTCGGAGCGGCATTCGTCCTGGCTGCAGCCGACGCACCAGCCCCCAAATCCGCCTTTTGCGAAACGGATGTCTTGGCCTGCGTGACGACAGCGGGAAGTTCTGAGGGTTGACCTATTTTCATTGCGTTCTCCAAAACTACAGTACGCGTAGCCTCGTACGAATGTTATCGGCCCGATCATGACTGACTTTAGAGCTATTTGCACAGATTTTCTGCACCTACAAGTCAATTTTTACGGTGTGGGAGTCCAGCACCACGCCCGAGGCCACACGTCCATTTTCCATCCGAACCCTGGCGGACTGCCCCAATACCCCTGCAGACAGCGCCTGCCCGTCACCGGAAATCTGAAACCCCACCCCTTGCGCCACGACACGGACCTGGGTGCCCGCCTGGAAAACTTGTGCCGGCTTGACCATGCCTTGGCGCAGGGTCTGGCCGGTGGTCAAAAGCCGGGTCGCAACCTGCCCCAACCAGGCAGAACGGTCCTGCAGCACAGGGCTCACCTCTTCTGCCCAGTCCACCTCGGACTCCACCACATCGGATTCCCTCAGCACGGCACCCGCAGGCACATGGCCCTTGACCACCCATGCGTTTCCCAACGCAGTGATCGTCGCGGGCACCGACACATTCCAGCGGGCCATGCCATCGATGCAGCGCAAACCCACCCGCGTTTTCCCCCACAAACGCGAGCCCACAGGAAGGTAGGCATCCACATTGGCACACGGTGCAAGCTTGAGCCGACCGTCCACCGCGCCTACACTGACCTCCATGCGCAGGGCCTCGGGCTGTGCGTTGGCCACTGCTGCATGCAACCAGTTTTGGGCCACTTTTTGAAGCTCGGCGCCAGACTGCGCTTGCGCCCAAGCCGACACAGCCACCCACTGCAAGGCCATGGCAACAGCCATGGCAGCATACCGACGCAGCGACGAAGTTTGAAATAGAGGTGCAGATCGGGGCATGGCAAGTCTCCTGGCGTCAAAGTGGATTGGCACGCCCAGTACAAGACGCACTCTTTCACTGCCAATGACTATAGAGAGAGCCCTGCGCTGCAATGCCGCCATTTACGCGCCATTCACCCCGCAATTCCACGGCTAAAAAATTAAAGGTTTTCCCATAATTGCCCCACGTCGAACCGCTTGGCCCATGGAGGGCCTGGCGAGACCCTACGCCGAGGTACCTATGTTTGCCAATATGACCCATGGACTTGACTTTCAATCGAAAGCATTGGTCCTGCGCGCGGACCGCCAACGGATCATTGCCAGCAACATTGCCAACGCCGACACGCCCGGCTATGTAGGGCGCGACATCGACTTCAAAGAAGCCATGAATACCGCCATGGGCGGCAACACACTGTCTCTCTCCCCCAGCGCCCCAACGGGTGGAACATCGGACAGGACCTCCCACGCACGGCACATTGCACTGCAAAGCACCATGGGCAGCCTGGGCGGTCCCAAACTGGACTACACCACCCAAACCCAACCCGCCATGGATGGCAACAGCGTGGACCTGGACCGCGAACGCGCCAATTTTGTCGACAACTCGGTCCGTTACGAAGCCACCCTTCGCTTTATTAACGGCCAGTCCAAGACGATCTTGAGCGCGATTCAAGGGCAGTAACACCATCGATTGCGCTAACGGAGCTACACCATGTCCATGTTTTCCATTTTCAATGTATCCGGGAGTGCGATCAGTTCGCAATCGCAACGGCTCAATGTTGTTGCCAGCAACCTCGCCAATGCCGACGCCGTGGCGGGCCCGGACGGACAGGGCTACAAAAGTCGGCAGGTGGTTTTCGAGACCGTGCCCATGGGCTCCGATGCATCGTCCGGCGTCAAGGTGAGCTCCATTCGCGAAAGCGCGGAGCCGCTGCGCCGCGTGCACAACCCGGCCCACCCTTCCGCCGACGCGGACGGGTATGTCACCCAGTCCAATGTGAACCCGGTGGAGGAAATGGTCAACATGATTTCCGCCTCGCGCTCCTACCAAAACAATGTGGAGGTCATGAACACGGCCAAGACGCTGTTGCTCAAGACCCTGCAGATGGGTCAATAAACCCAGGAAAGCCCACCATGACCACTGCCATCAACTCCAGCACGGACGTCTCATCCCTGGTGACCTCGAACAGTCCGAAGAGCACGGCTTTGAGCGACGCCAATGCCTCGCAGGACCGGTTTTTGAAATTGCTGGTGGCGCAACTGAGCAACCAGGACCCCATGAACCCCATGGACAACGCCCAAATGACCAGCCAAATGGCGCAAATCAATACAGTGTCGGGCATCCAGCAGGTGAATGAAAGCATCAAGTCGCTCACCACGCAGTTTGCATCCATGCAAATGCTGCAGGGGGCCAACATGATCGGCCACGACGTACTGATGCAAAGCAACACCTTGTCGATCAATGCCGGCAAAGCGGCCGGGGTCGTTGATTTGCCAGGCTACGCGGACAAAGTGAGTGTGCAGATCCTGTCACCCGCAGGCAAGGTGGTGGACACCTTGAATTTAGGGGCCATGACAGCAGGCCGCCATGATTTCACCTGGGATGCCTCCCACTACACCGGCGGCGCCAACCCCACCTTCAAAGTCACGGCAACCCAAGGCAACAAGAGCATGGAAGTGACCTCCCTGGCCAGGGACACGGTGGAATCCATTGGAACCGATGGCACCAACTTGACCCTGCAACTCAAAGGCCGCGCCGCAGTCACCTACGGCGATATCCAGGCCATTTTGTAAACACCCCCACACATTCATTACCGTTTTTTTGGAGAAATAAATCATGGGTTTTCAAACAGGACTCTCCGGCTTGAACGCTTCGAGCAAGCGAATGGATGTCATTGGGAACAATATTTCCAATGCCAACACCGTGGGCATGAAAGTCTCGCGTACAGAATTCACCGAGATGATTGCGTCCGCCCTGGGCGCCAGTGGCGGCCGCGGTGCGGGTGGTGGCATTGGAGTGGCCATTGGGGCCGTGACACAGCAATTTACCCAAGGCACCATCAACATCACCGGCAACAGCCTGGACGTGGCCGTCAATGGCGGCGGTTTTTTTGAATTGACCCAGCCGGATGGAACGAAAGCCTATACCCGGGATGGCCAGTTCAAGCTCACCAGCGCTGGCGATATCGTCACCAACAGCGGCGCCAACCTGATGGGCTACCCCACGGATTATCTGGGGGTGGCCACCAGTACCTCGATTCAGAAACTGACCGTCCCCACCGGGGCGCCCATCCCGGCGCTGGCAACTTCCGAGATTACGGCGGAATTCAACCTGGATTCACGCGCCAAACTGGGCTCCACCGCCGTGGCCCCGGACATCCCCGTCCCCATAGGCACCGTCGGCACCACCCTGACAGGCTACGACGCGCAAGGTGTGCCGGTCCCCATCAACCTCTATTTCGACAAAACTGCGGCTGACCGGTGGAATGTCTACATTCCCAACCCGAACATACCCGCAGTGACGGTTCCGCCCACCCCCCTCAATCCTCCGGTACTGCTGGCCAGCATGGAATTCGATGCCAATGGCGCACTCACTGGAACCCTGGACAATACAGGTACAGCGACAGCAATCCTGGGCAGCATCAATATTGATCTGTATTCGACCAATCCCAATGTCAACACAGGCAGCACGCCCCCCGGACAATTTGCGGCCACACTCGATTTGAGCAAGGCCACGCAATACGGCACCGCATTTGCGGTGTCTTCGTTGACGCAAGACGGCTACACCGCTGGCAACCTGACCAGCGTAAAAATTAACGAACAAGGCATTCTCACCACCACCTACTCCAACGGGCAAACCCAGGCGCGGGGCCAAATTGCCCTGGCCGACTTTCGCAATGTGCAAGGGCTTACGCCGGTGGGCGCGGGGGCCTGGGTGGAAACCAGCGCGTCCGGGCAGCCCGTGGAGGGGAAACCCGGCAATGGCAACTTCGGCAAACTGCGCTCGGGGGCCACGGAGGACTCCAACGTGGACCTCACCGCGGAGTTGATCAACATGATGACGGCCCAGCGCGACTACCAGGCCAATGCACAAACCATCAAAACCCAGGACCAGGTGATGAGCACCCTGGTCAATCTGCGCTAAACGGAACTGATCGACCATGGACCGCCTCATCTATACCGCCATGTCCGGCGCCAACGCCGCCGCAAGCCGGCAGGCGGTTCTGTCCAACAACCTGGCCAATGCATCGACCAACGGGTTTCGCGCACAACTGGCCACCTACCGCGCCGTGCCCCTGCGTGGCGAAGGGGCGACCACCCGTGTTTTTGCCGTGGAAGCGACCGCCGGCCATTCGGACACCCCCGGCCCTGCGGTGCGCACCGACCGCAGCCTGGACGCCATGACCTCGGGCAATGCGTGGTTCACCGTACAGGGCCTGGACGGCACCGAGGCGCACACCCGCAATGGGCATTTTGAAATCTCGACCGAAGGGACGCTGGTAACCGGCAACGGTCTGCCGGTGCTCTCCAACAGTGGCGCTCCCATCACCGTTCCCGTTGGGGCAGCCGTCTCTATCGGGCACGATGGCAGCATCAGTGCCAAAGTCGGGAATCAGCCCGCCAACAGCATTGGGCGGCTCAAAATGGTCACCCCCACCGGGGATGACCCCCTCAAACGCGGAGACGATGGGCTGTTCCGGCCGCTGTCCGGTGACCCGCTGAACAACGACGACAGCGCGCGGCTGCATGTGGGGTCGCTGGAAGGCTCCAACGTCAACCCGATCGAGACCATGGTCGGCATGATCCAGACCGCGCGCCAGTTCGAAGCGCAAATGCGCTTGCTGCAAACCGCCGAATCCAATGACCGCTCGGCCGGTCAGCTGCTGGGCCTACAAGGCTAAACGTCAGGAGTACACACCATGATTAACTCACTTTGGATCTCCAAGACCGGGATGGAAGCCCAGCAAATGCAGCTGGACATCATCTCCAACAACCTGGCCAACGTATCCACCAATGGCTTCAAGAAATCGCACGCGGTGTTTGAAGACCTGATGTACCAGAACCTGCGCCAGGTCGGCTCCAACACCTCCGAGCAGTCCACCCTGCCCACCGGATTGCAGGTAGGCCTGGGGGTGCGCACCGTGGCCACCAGCCGGACCTTCTCCCAGGGCAACCTGCAGCAATCCAACAACAACCTGGATGTCGCCATCCAGGGCAACGGTTTCTTCCAGCTCACCCTGCCCGACGGCACCGTGGGCTACTCGCGCGACGGTGCCTTCCAGATTGACAACGCCGGGCGTCTGGTCACCTCCGGGGGCTTGCCGGTGTCTGGCGGCATTACCGTACCCAGCAATGCCACCAATGTATCCATCGCCAGTGATGGCACGGTCACCGCGTCCATTCCCGGCACCGTGACGCCCCAGTCCATCGGCACCATCACCCTGGCCAGCTTCATCAATCCGGCAGGCCTGGAGCCCAAGGGGCAAAATATTTACGCCGAAAGCGCGGCGTCGGGGCAGCCCAACGCCGGCACTGCTGGCGCCAACGGCTTCGGCACCCTGGCCCAGGGCTTTGTGGAGACCTCCAACGTGAACGTGGTGCAGGAACTGGTGTCCATGATCCAGACCCAGCGCGCCTATGAAATGAACTCCAAAGCCATCCAGACTTCGGACCAGATGCTGCAAAAACTCGGGCAGCTGTGAGAAATGCTATGAAATTCATAGCTGTCTTCGCTTATTCCATAAGGTCTACCGCCCTATACGGCCTTGCATTGGGCGGACTGGGCGCCCTGGTGGGCTGCGCTGCCCTGCCCCAGCCCGTCAGGGTCGACTTTGCCGAACCCAAGGTGCAGGCCGCCCAGCCCCCCATGGCTCCGGTGGCCCGCCAGGCGACCGGTGGCCTGTACCAGGTCAGCACCTACCGCCCGGCGTTTGAAGACCGCCGCGCCCGCATGGTGGGCGACACGGTGACCATCCAGATCGTGGAAAGCCTGGCGGCCAGCCAGGTTTCCAAGTCCACCGTCAACCGCAACACCTCGATCGACACCGCAATCACCCCGCCGCTGCCCTCCGTCCTGGGGCCGGACCTCGCCAACCTGAACATGGCGGCCAAGACCAACAACGATTTTTCCGGCAAGGGCGGCACCGAGGCGGCCAATACCTTTAGCGGCTCGATCACCGCCACCGTCATTGAAGTGCAGCCCAATGGCCACCTGGTGATTGCCGGCGAAAAACAAATTGGCGTCAACCAGAACGTGGACGTGCTGCGTTTTTCCGGCACCGTGGACCCCCGCTTGCTCCAGCCCGGCAGTGTGGTGAATTCGACCCAGGTCGCCAATGTGCGGGTGGAGTCCCGCGGCCGCGGCGCCCAGGGTGAAGCGCAGACAGTTGGCTGGATTTCCCGGTTCTTTTTAAGCCTTAATCCTTTCTAAAGATATCCAGAATAGTGCCGAGGGGATAGTGAATCCAGTCGGATCGCCCCCAACGCCTATTCTGACCATGACCACTCCTGCCCCACTTGCCCGAAGCGCGCGCCTGCAGCAACTGGGTCGGCTGTGCTTGGCTTTCTGCCTGGTATTTTCCGGCCTGGCCCAGGCCTCCCGGATCAAGGAAGTCGCCGCAGTCGAAGGCGTGCGCAGCAACCAGCTGACCGGTTTTGGCCTGGTGGTCGGCCTGGACGGCACCGGCGACCAGACCACGCAAATGCCCTACACCAGCCAGGGCCTGGCCAATTACATGCAGCAGCTGGGGCTGACGCTCACCGCCGCATCGCTCACCCAGCTGCAAATGAAAAACGTGGCGGCCGTGCTGGTCACGGCGGAATTGCCGGCGTTTGCCCGGCCGGGGCAACGCCTGGACATCAACGTCTCGTCCTTGGGCAATGCCAAATCCCTCAAGGGCGGCACCTTGATCGCCACCCCGCTCAAGGGGGTGGACGGCGAGGTCTACGCCCTGGCGCAGGGCAACCTGATCGTGGCCGGTGCGGGCGCGTCCGCAGGCGGCAGCAAAGTCACCGTCAACCACCTGAGCGCCGGGCGCATTCCCGATGGCGCCCAGGTCGAACGTTCCGTGCCCACGGCCTTGCAGGAGGGCCCCACCGTCAACCTCAGCCTGAACGCCACCGATTTCCAGACCGCGCGCAAGGTCGCGCAGGCGATCAACCGCAGGTTCGGCGAGGGTGTGGCCCAGGCGCTGGACGGCCGCACCATCCAGGTCAAAGCCCCCGGCACGCCCAACGAGCGTGTCAGCTTTCTGGCCGAAATGGAAGAGCTGCCCGTGGAATCCTCGGTGGCCGCCGCCAAAATCATCATCAACTCGCGCACCGGCTCCATCGTGCTCAACCAGGCGGTGAGCCTGGGTGCGTGTGCCATTGCACACGGCAATCTGTCGGTCAGCATCTCGTCGACCCCCGTCATCAGCCAGCCCAATGCGCTGTCGGGCGGGCAAACCGTGGTCACGGAAAAATCCAACATTGAAATCAAGCAAGAGCCGGGCAAACTCATCCAGTTACCCGCCGCCGCCCAATTATCGGAAGTGGTCAGGGCTCTCAATGCACTGGGCGCCACCCCGCAGGATCTGCTGGCCATCTTGCAAGCCATCAAGGCAGCGGGCGCCTTGAACGCGGAGTTGGAGGTGATCTGACATGAGTTATGGCTCCATCTATGGAACGTCGTCACTGTCCGGCGCCAGCGGGCTGGCGGCGGACGCGCAATCGCTGGGTCACCTCAAGCTGGAGGCCGGCAAAAACACGCCCGCCGCCATTCAGGAAACCGCCAGGCAGTTTGAATCGCTGTTCATGCGCGAACTGATCAAGAGCATGCGCGAGGCGTCCGCCTCCATGAAGTCGGGTCTGATGGACAACCCCGGCAGCGACCTGGGCGCAGACCTGCTGGACCAGCAGTTTGCGGTGCAAATGTCCGGGCAGCCCGGCGGCCTGTCCGACCTCATCGCCCAGCAATTGACACGCCAGATGGGGGCTGCGCAGCTGGGTAAGCCCGCCACCGCCACCAACGCCTGCACCGTCACGGGCACCAGCACCCTGGACCTTGCCGCCTCGACCATGCCTGTGGCCAAGCCGAAACCCGCCACAGCAGCACCCCACCCGGTAGGAAAACACACCCACCGCCCGACCGAAAGCCAGGTCAATTTTGTGCGCCAGCATTCCGACGCGGCCAGCCGGGTGGAAAAAGCCACCGGCATCCCGGCCAGCTTCATGCTGGGGCAGGCCGGCCATGAAACCGGCTGGGGCCAGCACCAGATCAAGCTCAAAGGGGGAGCACCCTCGTTCAACCTGTTCGGCATCAAGGCCGGGGCCAGCTGGACCGGCAAAGTGGCAGAGGTGACCACCACCGAGTTTGTCGGCGGCGTGCCCCAAAAACGCATTGCGCGTTTCCGGGCCTACGATTCCTATGAAGATTCGTTCAGAGACTATTCCCGGATGATCTCCGAGAGTCCTCGTTATGCCAAAGTGCGCCAGCAAACCGGCTCGGCCCAGGCCTTTGCCGATGGACTGCAAAAAGCCGGCTACGCCACCGACCCCAACTACGCTGCCAAACTGAGCCGCGCCATCAACACCACGATGCAGCTGCGCCGTGCACAGGTCTGACGGAGAAGCACCATGGGTATTCTCAGCACCGGCACCCGGGCCCTGGTCGCCAGCCAGGTGGCCTTGCAGACCACAGGCAACAACATTGCCAACGTCAATGTGCAAGGCTATTCGCGCCAGAACGTGGTGCTGGAAACGGTGGAGGGCCAGTTCACCGGTGGCGGCTACATTGGCAACGGCGCCAATGTACAGACCATTCAGCGCAATTTCAGTGAATTTTTGACACGGCAGTCCGCGCTGGCCGGATCGACCAAAGCGGGCGACGTGGCCCGCGCAGACAAGCTCAAACAACTGGAAGGCATTTTTGAAGGCGGCACCAGCGGCCTGGGCGCCGCCGTCAACGACATGCTCAATGCATTTTCCGACGTGGCCAGCGCGCCCACGGACCTGACGGCGCGCACGGTGGTGTTGACCCGGGTGGATGAAACCGCCTCACGCATGCGGGCCACCGCCCAGCGGCTGGACGATTTGCAACTGGCCACTTCGCAGGAACTCACGCAAAAAGTGTCGAAAGTGAACAGCCTGGCCAAAAGCATTGCGGATGTCAACCTGGAAATCACCCGCGCCATAGGGTCTGGCCAACCACCCAACGACCTGCTGGACCGGCGCGACCAATTGGTACGCGAACTGAACCAGTATGTGCAAACCACCTCGATCAAGGCGGACGATGGCTCCGTGGGGATCTTTCTGGCCGGCAGCCAGGCCCTCGTTTTAGGGGCGGAGGTGGCTCCCGTGGTCATCGCCAAAGACGATTTTGGCGATGGCTTGAAAAGCAAATTGGCCATCACCCGCAATGGCGTCACCGTTCCCCTGGATGAGAGCACCCTGGGTGGCGGCGAAATTTCCGGCCTGCTGCGGTTTCAAAATACCGACCTGAACGAAGGCCGCAACCTGCTGGGCCGCATGACCCTGGCGATCAGCACCGCCATGAACGACCAGCACAAGCTGGGGCTGGACCTGGATGGCAATCCAGGAACCAATTTGTTCAGCCTGGCGGGGTTCAACAGCAACAACGTGCTGCAGCCCCAACAATTTCCACCACCGGCCCCCAGCGTCACCGTCAACCAGGGGGATGCCAGCCTGACGCTGGGCATCAACGACGTGAGCAAGTTTGCAGCCTCCGACTACGAAGTGAGCTTTTCGTCCGCCACCCAGGGCTCGATCACCCGGCGATCGGATGGGATCGTCACGGCATTCGATTTCGGCGCCACCAACCCGGTGCAACTGGACGGCCTGGACATCTCCATGCCGTCGGGCACCCCCGCTGCGGGAGACCGCTTCCTGCTCAAACCCTTCAGCACCTCCGCCAGCACTATCACCCGCGAGTTTTCCACCCCCCGTGCCTTGGCCGTCAGCAGCCCCGTGGTGGCCAGCATGGGCAAGGGCAACACCGGGAGCATGCAACTGGTAAGTTTGAAGGTGACCGGCAAACCCGGCGGACTCACGCTGCCACCCAGCCCCGTATTGCCCGCCACCACGGGTGCCGGCGTGCAGTTGTCGTTTGTTGCGGGCCCTCCGGTGGGATTCACCATTTCAGGCACCAATACGCCCCCAACGGGCTTTGTGGGACCGTATGTGCCAGGAACTACCGTGGTGCCCTACATCCCCAACTCCACCCTTTCCATCGACGGCTGGGAAGTCACACTGACCGGCTCACCCCAAGCCAACGACACGGTGCAGGTGGGCAATGCCAAAGACGCCCAGTACGGCAACTACTACACCCGCAACGCAGGCAACGCCAACGACATGATGGGCCTGCGCGACGTCGCCATGTTCGACGGCGCCGCTCTGACCGACGGTTATGCGGGCCTGATGTCGCAAATCGGCATCCGGGCGCAAAGCGCCAACTACGCCGCCGACGTGTCGACGTCGATTGCCGGCAACCTGGAGAAAGACCGGGCGGGCGTATCCGGCGTCAACCTGGACGAAGAGGCCGCCAAACTGCTGCAATTCCAGCAGTCCTACCAGGCCTCGGCCAAGATGATCCAGATTGCCCAAAACATCTTCGACACCTTGATTCAGACTTTGGGCCGCTAAGCACGGCCACCGAAGGAGCACCCCCATGTCCAGCAGTTCTTTCTTGAGGTTAGGCTCAGCCAATACCTACGACAACGCCTTGCGCAACCTGCAAAGTCGCCAGACTTCCCTGTCAAACCTGCAGGAAAACCTGACCTCCGGCAAAAAAGTGGTGCGTGCCAGCGACGACCCCACAGGAGCTGCCCTGGCAGAACGGGCACTCAACCGGCTGGAACGGGTCAAGACCGACCAACGCGCACTGGAGACGCAGCGCAACGCCATTGCAACAGCGGAAAGCACCCTGGGCGACGTGACGGATGCCCTGCAAAACTTTCGGGAGCTGGTCGCGTCCGCGGGCAATGGCAGCCATACCGCCGCCGACCGCAAGACCATTGCCATCCAGCTCACAGGCCTGCGCGACCAGGTATTTGCAATGGCCAATCGCACCGACACCAACGGCTTGCCCCTCTTCAGCGCGCTGGGCAGCGCGCTGGCACCGTTTGTGGGCCCGCAAACACCGGCGCCGGACTACACCTTCCAGGGACTTCCCGGCCAACCCGCCAGCAGTGAGTTCGCCATTCCCTTTTCCCTGGATGGCGACAGCGCCTTCATGTTTGACGCCAGCATCGACCAGACCTACAACGTCAAGGTTGACGCCAACATGGCACTCATTCCCGCCAACCGGGCGGTGGGCACCGACAATGTGGTGGTCTCCAACCCCGGCGCGGTGGTTTCGGGTGACGCGTACACCATCACCGTGACCGGCATGGCCGCAGGCGCCACGCCAGGCACCGGCAGCGCCACCTACACCGTACAAGGCATCGCGCCTTCGACCTTCCCGCTCACCACCTTTACCTCGCCCGATTTCGTCAACACCAAACTGCCGGTAAAAATACCGGTCACCAATGTTCCGGGTTTGAGTCTGAATATGACCGGCGACATCCGTGCGGGCGACACCTTTACCATGGAACCCAGCGCCAGTATTTTCAGCGTCCTGGACAACGCCATCGCCGGTATTGGCGGCGCTGCCACCAGCAACGCGTCCAGCCAGGCCGTGGGCCAGGCCTTGACGAACATCGACATCGGCATGGGCAAGGTCTCGGCCGTGCGGGGGCAGGCTGGGGACTTGCTCAACCGCGCCGACCGCATCTCCACCAACCAGGACAAGCGCAGCATCCAGTTGGAAGATGACCGCTCCCGTGCCGAAGACCTGGACATGATCAAAGGGATTGCGGACTTCCAGAACCAGCAAACCGGCTACCAGGCCGCCTTGCAGTCCTACGCACAGGTGCAGCAGCTGTCCCTGTTCAAGTACATCGGCTAAAGCCATGTCCCACTCCGTTCTGTCCAGCGTCACGCTGGGTTACGAGCCGATCTGGGACCGCTGGCGCAAGCTGTGCGGGGTTCGCCTGCTGGTGGACACCGACACCCCGGACACGGTGGACGCCCGCCACCTGCTGGCGGCCCTGAGCGAACTGTGGCCTGGCTCCAGCCACCCCCTGTTGCTCAGCGTGCGCCCTGCCGCGCTGCTGCACGGACTGCTGGCACAGCCCCCAAGGCCCGGTATCTGGCTTGAAATTCCAGACCCGCAGCTGTCCGACGCCCTGTTCGCGGGGCGGGTGCGCAAGGCCCGGCAACAGGGCCTGCCCATGGTCTGGCGGGGTGTGCCGGGGCAGGCGCCTTCCAACGCGGCCCAGGCCTGGTTGCACAAAGCTTTGCGCTCGCTCACGCCCCAGGAAGCGCTTCAAGCCTTGCGGGTGTCCTTGCGCCAGCACCAGGCGTCCGCCATGGGCACCGCCTCGGGTCCGTTGCACAGCCCTGTGGCGGCGGGCAGCCTGTACGAAGGCCTGGCCAGCCCGGCGCTGGTGGAGCACGCACTCGACCGCCAATCGGCCTGGGGCGTGGTGGGCTGGCCGACCGAAGAGGTCTTGCACGCCTACCGCTTCAAGCAAATCCAGCCCGCCCGCCATCTGGTGCTGGCGCTGGTGCAGGCGATTGACGCCGACGAATCCCTGGAAACGATAGAACACCGCATGGGCGACGAGCCCCTGCTGACCTACCGTTTTTTACGCTATGCCAACTCGGCAGGCCTGGGACTGCTGCGCGACATCGACAGCGTGCGCCAGGGGCTGATGGCCATAGGCTACACCAGGCTGCGCACCTGGCTGATGGAACAGCTGCCCCACGCCAGCAGCGACCCCAACCTGGACCCGATTCGCGCCACCCAGGTGCTGCGCGCACGCATCATGGAACGTCTGGCCGACGCCGGGGTGGAAGACGGGCTGCGCCGCGAGGTGTTCCTGTGCGGCATCTTTTCACAGGTGGATTTGTTGCTGGGCGAGCCTTTGGGCGCGGCCATTTTGCACCTGCCTTTGCCCGGTCGGGTGGCCTCCGCCATTTTGGGCCAAACCGGCCCGTACGCCCCCTGGCTGGAAGTCGCCGCCGCCCTGGAATCGGGCAGCACCCGCGTCATCCGCGAGGTCTGCAAGGCCCACCAGATGCCCCCCGGCGAGGTCAACCGCGCACTGCTGCGCACGCTGGCGGCAAGCGCCTTGTGAGCCAAATTGCGAGGGGACTGGCTGCCAGCGAACGGGTTCAGCCCGCAAATCCTTCGTCATCCCGGATCCGGTAGTTTTTTTCGTTGATCAGCCGCAGGCAGACGTTGACGATATCGGCGTCGTATTTTTCTTCACTCCCTTTCTCAATTTCCGCGAGTGCGCTGGCCATGCCCAGACTGGGCCGGTAGGGACGGTGCCCGGCCATCGCTTCTACCGTGTCGGCCACGGCGACGATGCGAGCCTCGACCAGAATGTCCTTGCGGCCTAGCCCGAAAGGGTAGCCGGTTCCGTTGAGCCGCTCGTGATGCTGCTGAACGATCTGCGCGATAGGCCAACTTGAAGCGATATTCTTGACGATCTCGAATCCGCTGCAGGTATGCCGACGAATCAGCTCCATTTCTGGAGCACCCAAAGGGCCGGTGCAGCAAAGAAATTCCAGCGGAATGAAAAACTTGCCAATGTCGTGAATAAGTCCGCCGAAATAGACACCGCGCACACGCAGTTCCGGCAAACCGATTTCCGAGGCGATGGCTGATGCGAGATGGGCGACGCGCCGCTGATGGATTGCAGTGTAAGGATCGCGTTTCTCCATCATTCTGGACAGCGAGGATATGGTCTGGTCAAAACTTTCCTGCAGATCGCTGGTGAGCTTGATCAACACTTCCTCGGCCGCCTTGCGATGGCTGATGTCGATGGCCACGCCCTCGAAGTAAACCAGATTTCCTTGCTCGTCCTTGATGGCCCGGCCATGCAACTCGGCCCACAAGGTGGAACCGTCATGGCGGCCGAGCCGGGTTTCGAAGTGCTGGACGATACCGTGGCGGTTGAGTTCGCGCATCCAGACAGCGCTGTCGCGCGAGTCCGCGCAAAGCTTGGCGGCGTTGACTTCACGCAGCGAATCGATGTCGGGATATTTCAGCATGCGGACAAAGGCGCTGTTCGCAAGCACAATCTGGCCGTTTTTTTGTGTCCGAAAAATGCCGACCGGCGCATTGTCGATAAATTCGATCAGCGCCGATTCCAAGGTTTCCTTGCCAACGCTCATGTGCTGCTTCCTCGGTTAAACGTTGAATACGCGTCTGAAGTGGTCGAATTTTGCGCGTGGCCGTCGTTTTTCTACAATCGGCGCCAGTGCTTTTCCAGTTTGATTGTGCAGCAGGGCTTGGTCTTTATACCGGCCCCCATACTAGTGCTTACCCTAGCGTTAACAGCCTGCGTGCCCTGTCCATGCGCGCAGGTCGTTGCCCAAAGTTCCAGTCGGTGCGTCCATACCAATGGAAGATTGTTTCGCTCCTCATTCAGGAGCACTCTACGCACACCCCGTATGCCAGAAAGCCCTATTTTTCTCAACATATCGGGCGCTGCGACGGGTAGCCCTCCCTACTGCTCCGCCCGCAACCTCACCAGCGTGTCCCAGAACTGCGCCTCCTGAGTAGTCGCAAAGTTGATGCGCATCAGGCTGCTGGGCTGGCGCTCGGCATGAAACAGGGCGCCGGGGGCCAGCAGGTAGCCTGCGTCGAGCATGCGCTGGGCCAGCACATCGGTGTCCACGCCGGTATCGACCCAGCCAAACAGCCCCACCGGTTCGGCCGCGAACGTGCAGCCGTGCGAGAGCGCCAGCTTGGCGCTGCGGGCGCGCGCGGCGTCCAGGCGCACGCGGATGCGTTCGGCGTGGCGGCGCAGCTGGCCCTGGTCTATGCACCAGGCCAGGGCTTTTTCCAGCAGCGCGGGGGTGGTGAGCGTGGTCAAGAGCTTGGTGTCGAGCAAACGCTCCACCAACTGCGCCGGGGCGGCCAAATAACCCACGCGCCAGTTGGGCGCCAGAATTTTGGCAAAACCGCCCACATAGATGGTGCGCTGCAGGCCGTCCAGCGCACACATGCGGGTGGCGTGTTCGGGCGCGAAGTGGCTGTAGGTGTCGTCCTCCAGCACATGGAAGTCATGCTGGCTGGCCAGTTGCAGCACGCGGTAGGCGCTGGAGGGGCTCAGGCAAAAGCCGGTGGGGTTGTGCAGCACACTCACGCTCACGAACAGCTTGGGGCGGTGCGCCTCGCAGTAGCGGGCCATCACCTCCAGGTCGGGCCCGTCGGCGCGCCGGGGCACGGGCAGGATGCGCATGCCCATGGCCTCCAGCCGCGCAAATTCGATAGCCCAGCCGGGCTCTTCCACCATGGCTTATTCGAGCACGACCCCTTTTCAACATTATCATGTCAAGCATGAGCACCTCGCCATAGAGCATCAAGGCATTTATTTCTGACTATAAATCCGGCACAATCACTCCAACAATGTCGCCTTAGCGGTTGGAGTGCTGGATATGACTGAGATGCTGGAAGGTTTTGCGAAGCGCCTGCGTGAACTGCGCAAGCAAAAAGATTTGTCACAAACCGAGCTGGGCAAGCTGGCGGGTTTGCATTACACGCACATCGGGCGTTATGAGCGTGGGGCCTCGCGGCCTTCGGGCGATACGCTCAAGCGCCTGGCCGATGTGCTGGGGGTCACGAGTGACTATTTGCTCGAAGGTGCCGCCGACGAGGCGGCCAAGGCCCGGTTTGAAGACCATGAGCTGCTGCAACAGTTCCACGAGGTGGAGCAGTTGTCCGATGACGACAAGCATGTGATCAAGCGGCTGCTTGATGCCTTTTTGACCAAGAAACATTTGCAGGCGCTGGCACGGTGAGCACAACGAATCCGACACCGCCAGCGGCTGCACCTTTGTCTATCGGCGAGATTGCCCAGCGCATCCACTTGATTCGCGGCCAGCGCGTCGTGCTCGATACCGACCTGGCGGCGTTTTACGGCGAGACCACCAAGCGGTTTAACCAGCAGGTCAACCGCAACCGCGTACGCTTCCCCGAAGACTTCATGTTTCAGTTGAACGAGGAAGAGTTCGCCGCTTTAAGGTTGCAATTTGCAACCTTAAAGGCCGGGCGCGGGCAGCATCGCAAATATGCACCCTACGTTTTTACCGAGCATGGCGCGATCATGGCGGCCACGCTGCTCAATAGTCCACGCGCCACCGAATTGAGCGTTTATGTGGTGCGCGCGTTTGTCGAGCTGCGCGGCATGCTCACCAGTAACCGGGAGCTGGCCTCCAAGGTGCACACCCTGGAGCGCAAGGTATCGGTGCATGAACGCAATATCGCCGAGCTGGTGGATTCGATGGCGGAACTGTTGGCCACACCGCCACCACCGGCCAAGCGCTCCATCGGGTTCTTGCCGCTGGAGGATAAGAAGGACAAGCCCAAGGGGAGTGCCAGAGCGGTCAAAGCGGTGCGAAGCAAGAAGACCACATAGGGCCAGCCACCGGCGGCTAAAAAAGAAACCACCCGAAACCCCACAGCTTGAGCGGCTGTCAGGGGTGGCGGGTGGCTTTTTTACGCTAGATTGAGAAGAGAATCGGGTGATAGCCCCCCGTGGGGATTGCGTGGGCAGCTATTGATTTTGTAGTGAATGTGGGGCCGAGTTAATCTGAGCCTGGCCCGGTTTTCTCAAGTCTGCAAGGCCCACCAGATGGCCCCCGGCGAGGTCAACCGGGCGCTGCTGCGCACGCTGGCGGCGAGTTCCCTGTAAAGATCCGTCCTCCTGCGCGCTGCAACAACAAGAGCGCCATAGAATGGCAAAAATTGCCATTGCACAAGGAGTTTCACCATGTCACTCAACATATCACTGCCCGCCGAACTTGAAAATCGGGTGCGAGACCATGTCGCCTCTGGAATGTACGGATCCGCCAGCGAGGTGATCCGCGAAGCACTTCGCTTGTTTGAGGCCTACCAAACCGTACAAGTCGCCAGTCTTTCCTCTTTAAAGGCAGACATTGCGCAAGGAGTCGCCGACGTCCGGGCTGGGCACGTTGCACCAATGGACATGACTGCCATTAAAGAACAGGGGCGCACTGCATTTCGCGCCCAGGCAGGCAAAGTCTGATGCCTCGGGTAACGCTCACCCAAAGCGCGCAGACAGATTTGCTGGAGGCGTGGCTTTACATCGCCGAGAAAAACCTGCAAGCGGCAGATCAATTGGTGGACGCCATTGAGCAAAATGCCAACACGCTCCTGCGTCAACCTCTGATGGGCCGGGCACGCCCTGAATTGGCCCAAGGTGCACGCAGCTGGCCGACATCAACACCGTACATTCTGTTCTACCAAGCGACGGACGACGGGATCACCGTTCTTCGGGTCTTGCACCATGCCAGGGATGTGCGAGAAGCAGGCTTTTAACACTTGACGCATATCTGCTGCTCCGCCCTCAACCGCACCAGCGCATCCCAGAACCCGGCCTCCTGCGTGGTGGCGAAGTTGATGCGCATCAGGCTGCTGGGCTGGCGCTCGGCATGAAACAGGGCGCCGGGGGCCAGCAAATAACCCTCGTCGAGCATGCGCTGGGCCAGCACGTCGGTGTCCACGCCGGTATCGACCCAGCCGAACAGCCCCACCGGTTCGGCCGCGAACGTGCAGCCGTGCGACAGCGCCAGTTGGGCGCTGCGGGCGCGCGCGGCGTCCAGGCGCACGCGGATGCGTTCGGCGTGGCGGCGCAGCTGGCCCTGGTCTATGCACCAGGCCAGGGCTTTTTCCAGCAGCGCGGGGGT
>Ga0209343_10001278_pt1 | contig 34289 bp, 44 predicted proteins | sample RifCSPlowO2_02_FD_184026 | JGI IMG/M metagenome (GOLD analysis project Ga0209343, IMG submission 184026) | Groundwater microbial communities from Rifle, Colorado - Rifle CSP2_plank lowO2_0.2 (SPAdes) (version 2) | ecosystem: Environmental > Aquatic > Deep subsurface > Groundwater | place... | reverse complement strand
GGTCGTTATGTGCGTCATCCTGCGATTGCGAACAGTCGCATAACTGACTTTGATGGAAAAACTGTAAAATTCTTTTACAATGAGCACCGTGATGGAAAAAACGAAAGACACGATGTTGTGATGGATGCCAAAGAATTTGTATTAGCCTTACTTCAGCATATCCCGGAAAAACAATTCAAAATGATACGCTACTATGGAGCATATGCACGAAGAGCTAAAGGATTTTACAAAATCAGTGTGCAGTCAAGTATAGGAATTTCAAAACAGATTACATTGAAGTCATTTGACCTGAAATTCCGTCCAAAGTGTCCGAAATGTGGTAGCTCACTTCTTTTCATAGGTTATGCTGAGAAGCCACCACCTGAATACGAATCTTGCGGACATATACCTGATGAAAAAATAGTAGATTGGTTTATTCCAGAAGCTCTGATAAAAAATAACATGAACAAAAGTCAGTTAAAAAATTAGCTGACGAGCGGAGCGAGTCAGCTTACTTGTTATTATACTATTGATTTTCGGTTTCTCTGTATCAGGATCTGTCATATAATCGTCTATCATCGCTTTCAGGTTATCTATAGCGTCTTGTTCTGTCCTGCCTTGTGCAGAAACGTCAATTACAGGGCTTGTGGCTATTACCCAGTCGTTTTCCGTAAAGGTAACTATTGGGATATGTATTTTCATGGCATTCTCAAGAGACTGTTTAATAAATTTTCTCATTTCAGGCGGCAATTTCATTATCTCCGGCGAATTTTCTATATTCTCTATCATTTTATTCAGTCCAGTATCTTTTTTTACCATAAAATCACCATTACTACAGTATGGTTTTAATCCTTAAAAACACAGAAAAGGAAAAGAATTTTGCAGTTCTGATGCTTAAATTCCGCAGTTATCTATAGCTTCTTTACATATCTCCACGATCTGCCTTGCAGCGCGATTCCAGTTGTAAAATTCCACCGCGCCTTTACGCGCATTTTTCTGCAGCCGTCGTTTTAGCTTTTCGTTTTCCATAATCATTTTGATTTTTTCAGCCAGGTCGTATGAATTACCAGCTTCAAACAACAATCCATTTTCTCCATCCTTGATAATCTCTCTGTTCCATTCTGTATTGCTTGCAATTACAGCCAATCCAGCTGCCATGTATTCAAAAATCTTTATAGGTGAATATCCATATGGCTCTTTTTCCTCTTTATAGGGCGCGACTCCAATTTCAGATTCACATAAAGTTTTGATTGTTTCATGCCTTGATAAATCCCCTGTAAAAACAATACTATCAGATTTGCACGAATCCAAACCCTCACCGCCAATTACTAATATCTCATGTGCGGTTTTTTCATTTTCAAGGATTTCAGAAGCCTCTGCTAGCGAATCAACACCCTGTTGCTTACTGCAGTTGCCTACAAAAATTATCTGGTTCCTGATTTTTTTGCGTATTGAAAATTCATCCAAATTAACCCCATTCGGCACAATTTTAAAATTTCCTGAAATGTTATTTCTCAAAAAACCCCGTCTTACAGAATCAGAAACGCATATCATAGTTTTCGATATAGAAAAAACCTTCTTTAGCCATCGCTTTAGTAAGAAATTTCTCAAGAGCCAGAACCTAGTCCAGAATCCAGTAGAATGTTTTGTAAAGAAATTATAATTTATTTCCAAAACAACAGGTGTTTTAGTCTTTGTATAACACCCGAATGCTTCAAATGGTTCAATCCTGTAATAGAGCACATCCGGGTTTATTTCATTTAATATACTATCAATTTTCGCAGCTTTATTTTTTGACCCGGTTTTTGAAACAGGATTTCTTATCCATGAATAAGTCCTAATCTCAAATCCGTTTCCTTTTAGAATCTCATCTTTCCCGTAACCCATAACAACTACTTGATTTTTCATTTTAGAAAGAGCTTTGGCAATGCCAATGTGGTGCATACTTCCTCCGGATAGTTTTGTAAAGTCTACATCCGGTGCTAATATCAAAATCTTCATACATATAACTGTACAGATTATTTTTATATGAATTGCCATATTTCAAGAAATAAAAACATATCATTTAATTCTAAATATGCGCATACTTCTGGTTGGAACAGGCGTGCATTCAATACCGCCGATGCATGGGGGTGCAGTTGAAAAAATCGAAGCAACACTGCTGAAGGAATTTTCAAAATCACACGAAGTATATATTACAGATATTGAAAAACATGATCATGGCATTTTTATTAAAAAATATAATTTTCCCCAGCCTCTGACAGAAGTGATTTTTGGATTCAGGAGCTTAATAGCTTCCATTAGAATAAAACCTGATATAACTCACTGCCACACAGTTTTTACAGCACTTCCATTTGCAATATTTAATAGAAAATTTGTCTATACTTCCCATAACCCGGCATGGACAGTAAAAAACATAGATTTTCCAAATAGAATAATACTTGGAATAGAGCAATATATTATGAAAAGATCAACAGGCTTTACCGTGGTTTCAAGGTCTATGGAATATAATATAGCCAATAAATACCCGGAATTATCCAAAAAGATTCATGCAATTTACAATTTTGCAGACACCCGGACATTTTCACCGAAATATAGAAAAATATGGAAGAGAAAACATAATATTAAAAAGGATATAATACTTTTTGTAGGAAAGCCAACATTCAATAAAGGTATTTCCTATCTTCTTCAGGCATTTCAGAATTTGAACAGAAAAAACCCAAATACAATTTTAGTAATAGCTGGCTCTGTGGGATTTGAAACCAAAAAAACCAACCCATGGAAAAAACTCGTTAAAAATCTGAACATAGAAAATGACATTATATTTACAGGCTCTGTTAATGAGGCTGACTTGCAACAGATTTATCCAAGTGCTGATGTATTTTGCCTGCCCAGTCTTCGTGAAGGTTTTCCTGTAGTTATCCTCGAGGCAATGGCATCAGGCCTTCCAATAGTTGCAACAAATGTTTCGGGAATTCCAGAAGCTGTGAACAAAAAAAATTCATATTTAGTTCCGCCAGAAAATCCAGAAGCTTTGGAAGAAGCCCTCTTAAAAGCTCTGAAAAACAAAAAATCAATGTCCAGAGAATCCTTGAAGTTATCAAGACAATTCAATGTCAAAAAGATAGTGAATGATTATTTGAAATTTTATGAGGAAATATTAAACAAATATCAAAAAGGGAGTGCATAAAAATGAAAAAAATTTTTATTACAGGCGGTGCTGGATTCATTGGCAGTCATCTCGTAAGCAGTCTGCTCAAAGATGGAAAATACGTTACAGTCTACGACAGCCTTGCTGCAGGAAGAAGGGAATTTTTGGAAGAAAACAAAAAACTCTTATTTATTCAGGCTGATGTTCTGGACAATGAAAAATTAAATAAAGAAATGAAAGGGCATGATTTTGTATTTCATCTATCAGCTAATGCCGACATACCTAAAGGAAATGACCGCAGTGAAATTGACCTGAAGCAGACATTTTTGTCAACTATAAATGTTCTGGAAGCAATGCGCAAAAACAAAATTAAAAATATGGCATTTTCCTCATCATCAGCTGTGCTCGGTGACCCGAGAGTTTTTCCAGCCGATGAAAATTACGGATATTGTGAACCAATATCGCTTTATGGCGCAGCAAAACTTTCATCTGAAGCATATATTTCAGCATATGTGAATTTATTCAAAATAAATGCATGGGTTTTCAGGTTTGCAAATATTGTAGGCAGCCGTAGTACTCATGGTGTAATTTACGATTTTATCAGAAAGCTGAGAACAAATCCAAAAAAGCTTGAAATACTTGGCGATGGCAATCAGACAAAATCATATCTTCATGTAGAAGACTGTGTGAATGCAATGTTATATGTAATAAATCATACAAGAGAAGCATTCAATCTGTACAATATTTCAGGTCACGACACAATAAATGTAAAGCGCATTGCAGAAATCGTGACTGAAGAAATGAAGCTAAAACCAAAATTTTTATATACTGGAACAAAAGGCGGCTGGAAAGGAGATGTTGTCAGGGTTCAATTGGGTAACAACAAAATTCAGAGCCTTGGATGGAAACCTATATACAATAGTGAAGAAGCTGTAAGACAGGCAGTAAGGAGCCTTCTGGAGAATTGAGATCTGTACCTATCAAAAACCATGGGGAAAAATATTACACCCTTTTTGGAGAACTAAAATTTAAAACTACAACATTGTGAAATAAAAAAATACCTAAAAATTCAGTTTCTATTTACGTCAGCTGTTTCTTGCCTTGTAATTTAGTCTGGTTTAGCACACTACCTTATCTGATCCACCAGGAGCTGTTACCTTCAATGATTTACCTGAGCAACTAGTAGTTCCGTCAAAAGATACTAGTGCAACTTGATTAGCATCAATAGGACTTGAAGGAACATTATTTTGTTTTAAACCACCTACAAAAATAGCTATCTCAGCTGCAAGAATAGATTGGCTTCCTACATTTCGTATTGAAACTGTTCCTGCCGTAGTTCCTTGCACACCAGGTGTGTACGAATCTATCCTAACAGTTTTCCCGAATGCAGTTGTCTGTTTATCTATCTGCGAACTTGCTGTACTTGTTGTAGTCTGGAAAGTAGACTGGAACCAGATAAACGCAAAACCAACCAGTGCTATAGTTATCATTAAAAGAAGCACAATGGCAATCACAGGCGTTATTCCTTTCATATGAAATAATTGTACACGACCTGTTTAAATAGTTTTTTCTATTCATTTGACATCAAAAATTAATACGATTTCTATTCTCTGACACCAAAAAATATTTCAGAAGGAAATCTTTCCCCAAGGATCAGAAATGAGATTCTAGCATTTATATTTATTAGAACTACCGGGTGTTGTTGCTGTAAAGTTTTTACCTGTATCACATCTAGATAAACTGCATGATGGACCACCAGCTATATCTAGGATATATAATTTAAATTCTTTTACTGCACCAGTAGGTATTTTGGTTATACTGATATCATTGACACATACAAAATTACCATCTCTGAATACTGCCAAACCAGACTTAAAGTAATATTTACCACCAACACCAGCACTGACATAATTTATATCAATATCCGAATTCCCTGTATTTCTAATTGAAATTGACTGTATACCGGAATTCGGAACTCCTACAGCTTCTATTATAGTGGTTTTCCCGAATGCAGTTGTCTGTTGATCTATCTGCGAACTTGCTGTACTTGTTGTAGTTTGGAAAGTAGACTGGAACCAGATAAACGCAAAACCAACCAGTGCTATAGTTATCATTAAAAGAAGCACAATGGCAATCACAGGCGTTATTCCTTTCATATGAAATAATTGTACACGACCTGTTTAAATAGTTTTTTTGAGTTTCTTATATGCGAAAATCATTAAAAATTTCGAGATGTAAATTTGTAGTGGAAAAGAAAAAATAAAAAAATGCTTAAAAATTCAGTTTCTAAACAAGTTGTCTGTCCTTGAAATTCAATTTCGGTTTAGCATGTTGTCTTATCTGATCCACCAGGAGATGTTACTTTAACAGTCTTACTAGAGGTACATGGAGTATTTAACGTATACGAAGCAACCTGACCCACAATAATATCATTCGGTAAAATATAAGTTTGCTTTTCATCATCCACAAAAACAGCAATTTCATTCGCAGCAATATTCTGACTTCCCACATTTCTGATGGCAATAGAATCTATTGTAATAGAATCTATTCTTACCATCTTTCCAATTGCAGTTGTCTGTTGATCTATCTGCCTAGTTACTGTTGCAGTAATTTGTTGAAAAGTAGACTGGAACCAGATAAACGCAAAACCAACCAGTGTTATAGTTATCATTAAAAGAAGCACAATGGCAATCACGGGTGTTATTCCCTTCATATAAATTAATTATTTTTAGACAGTATTAAAGCTACGATTCTGATAAATCCTCTCAACCCTTTCAGCTGTTTTGTCCCATGTGAAATTTTTAGCTGTGGCATGGCCTTCAGCAGATAGGTTATTCTGAAGTTTTTTGTTGTCCAGAATCTTGAGTATAGATTTTGCTGTTATTTTATTTGTTATAAAAGCATTTTTCCCAGCAATTGCAAAATCTTTATAACACGAAAGAGCTTTTGCCATAACCGGCGTTCTGCAGGCCATTGCTTCTAATAATATTAATCCAAGACCTTCTACTTCTGAAGGATTTACAAGCAGGGACGCTGATTTTATATGCCTTATCTTATCTTTTTCAGAAACATAACCAAAAAATTTTATTCTCTTGTCATTAGCTGCGATATTTTTCAGCCTTTGCTCATCATAACCACTGCCTATAATTTTTAGTGTAGTATTTGGATACTGTTTCTCTATTCCTTTGAATGCTATTATCAGCTCATCAACATGCTTATAATCAACTAACCTGCCGACATAAACTATAGAGTTTGTCTTTTTTGAACGAATGCTATTAATAAACTTCAGGTCAATGCCACTGTTAATAACAGTTGCATTTTTAATGCCCAGCTGTTCTAATTTTTCTTTTGTCTGAAAGGAATTTGCTATTACTGAATCAAAAGCAAGCATAGACCATCCATATTCCATTACTTTGCCAACAAAAGAGTAGAATCCTGGATAATATTTTTTCCATGCATCAGCATAGATATCATGAAATGTTGCAATCATTGGGCGATGAGTAGCTGGAGAAAATATAGAAGCATACATTGCAATGCCCTGATTCATGTCAATTACATCATACTCAGATTTCATGCATCTCAACAGTGGAGATGCATAGGTTGCAAGTGCTGGAAGAAATCTTTTATTCAACGGATGCTCCATGCCAACGCGTTTTATTGTAATGTTTTCCCAGATTTCTGTTTTTGGAAAACCATGCAAACGAAGACTGTATACTGTAATTTCGTGTTTCTTGGAAAGCCGCTTTGCTATTTCCATATACCTTCGCTCAGCTCCGCCAAGTACATATGGATAAAACAGCTCGGATAAAATACAGATGTTCATATATCTTGATTTCACAGTAATACTTTTTAACGGAAAAAATTTCCGTTAAATTTCCGTTAAATTTCCGTTAAAACATAATGACTCTGTTTTTTGCTATTTCCCATTTTTTTTACAATTTCTTTGTTAATTAGTTTTTTCAGGTCATTCCTTGCCATACGGGGTGATGTTTTAAATATATCAGCATATATATTCGTTGTTATTTTTTTATTTTTTACCAGATATTCCACGGATTTTTTTTGTCTTTCATTTAATTCTAGCTTTTCTAAATATTCATTTGTAAGCCTGCTCTTTCTGAAAGTAACCACAAGATTTCCAGCAATCTCTTCGAATAAAGGTTCGGGCAGTTCATGACTTATGCATTCCTCTATCATTCTGTTTGTGCCTGTACCCCACTGCTCTATAAACCTGATTAAAAAGAAACATTTTCCAATCAAGGAGTTCCTAAGGATCGAATCATGCTTCTTCATTAAGTCATTTACTATCAATGGTTCAGGCAAGGTTCCGCATCCCCAGATCTCGAGTCTGTCATCAAATATTCTAATTTGTGCATTACCAGATATTTCATAGTTCCTGTGGCACACTGCGTTTACTATTGCTTCTCGTACTGCTTCAATCGGGTATTCCCATTTTTCCACTCTTTCCATACCTTTTATTTCAGCATGTAATTGCATATGCTCTTTGACGAATTCAACTGAATTTTCTATCTGACTTATGATGTTGCTTCCAAATACTTTCATGTCAATAAATTCCAAAGGTTCTGTTCCCTTAAATCTTGCGCACCTGACTTCTGCATGAGGAAAAAATTTCTGCGGAGTTTTTCCAAAAAGCAGAATTAACGCATTGGTCAGGCTTTTGTTTTTTATCATACCAGATCTTTTTAGAACATCTTTCCATGACAGTAATTTATATCCCAGATTTCTCTCTATTCCTGCCTTTTTCAGAAATTGCTTTATTGTTTCTTCATCAATATCTTTTAGTTTTGCAGACCTGCAAATTTCCTCATCCCATTTAATCTTTTTTTGAGACAGAATAACTCTTTTCAATTCATCCGGAGAAATAACCCTGTTTTCAGTTCCAATGCGTATATATGCAATCCCGTCAGAAAAGTATGGTTTATTGCTGCCTTCCGGAACTTTTACATAGATTATCTGATTTTTATGCTTTTTAATTTCTTTTATTTCAGGATTAAATTCTGGTTTTATTTTCGTATTTATAATCTGTGAAATTTTTCTGAGAGTTTTATCAGAGCTTTGTATGCCAGTTATTTTTCCTTTATCATTCACACCGAAGTAAACCTCGCCGCCTCTGTGATTAAGAAATGCGCATACCGATTTCAGGGCTTCGTTCATCTGTGCCACAGACTTTTTTAATTCTACTGTGTGGGATTCTTCTAGCTTCATGATATAATGTCAGCAAAAAGATTTTTAAATCTTATATGATTCTATGATGCATGAATTACAGGGAACAGTGCCTCGGTGTTGTCAAATACTTGAATGATAAATTCGGACCCGTGTTATGGCTGCCTGAATTAGGAGCAACGCCAAATAAAGCAACGATGATACAGATTAATAAAATCAGAGAAAGCTTTGACGAAAACTGGGTTGTTCATGGAAAAAGATGAAATTATAATAACTTATAAAAGTAATTAAATTAATATAATCATTATGAAACTTAATCAGGATACTAAAAATCCAACAGACATGCCAAAGCTCCAAAGCCCGTTTGAGCGGCAGGAAATTAATGGGGAATATATTTGCATACCGAAAATTGAAAAAGGGTATGAATGGGTATTTTCAGGGCAGAGTATCGCAATTGAAAAATTGGACGGTTCAAATATTTCAATAATTGTGGAAAATAATCAAGTAACTGCGATTTATAACAGGAAAAACAGAATTGATATCTGGAAAAAAGGAAACAAAAGATTTACTGAAGGTGTACTGGAGGCAATAGATACTGAATATATAAATTTGGCAAAGATGAAAGATGGCCAGTATTTTGGCGAGCTGATCGGGCCTCAGGTTAATGCAAATCCCTATCAGCTGAAAAGGCATTTGTGGATTCCGTTGTCAATATTGGTTGAAAGATGCAGGTTTAAGTTCTGGGATGAATTTGTAAAAGAGCTGGAAGATCTTGATGATAGCCAAGTCTATGAAAAAGTCAGCAATGTATTCAAAGGTTTGTGGAGCTTGTATAAAAGAAAAACAGGACTCAAAGGAGATGTTAATGAGAGCACCGGCTTTGAGGGCCTGGCAGCAGAAGGGATTGTATTTTACAGGCAGGACACAAAAGAAATGGCAAAACTTCGCAGAGATATGTTTGACTGGTACAAGGGTCGGGGACATGGACGCCAGAAAGCAAATTTTCAACAAACAGAGTTACGTTACAGGTAATATTAAATTCTATCGAAATTCTTTCCATGTCAGAGTTGCCTCTTCTTCATTTCCGGGAAATTAACCCTGTACAAAATAACTTCTCCGCCCCAGTTTTTGACGTATTCAAAATTTTCAAGCCCCTGTCCGCGGAAAATGAACATCCGTGTGAACATTGAATTTTCAAGTTCAGGTGGCATGTAAATCAGCTGACTGTCGCCCGGTAGTATCATTGCAGTGCCTGGTACCTGAAAATCATCTTCAGTCTGCATTTTCATGTATCCCTGACTGTCAATATATATAAACCTGTGGATTTTTAGAAACTGGTTGCCTGCCTGGAAAAGCATTTTCTTTTCTCCGCTTGTCTGATTCTGGTATAATAGAAATGCCTGATTATCTCCAACAGAAAATTCAGTTGCTATTACATTGTATGCGAGCAATGGTTTCTGGCCGCCAGCATTTATTATAGCATATGTTGACTTCTTTCCTTTGTCAATAGTATTCCATGTGGAGAAATAGCTCCACCACTGGCTTTTGAATATCAAGTCGTTTGAAGCAATGTAATACATCGGGTCAGAGCAGTTTTCAAATTTATAATAACGCAAAATATCCATTGCTTCTGTTTCATTATCCGTATAAAGTGTGGTTCCTATATCCTGAATACGGGAGCGTTTGGCAACTACTTTTTCAGGATCATAATCAAGAAGATAATGGCCATCTTTATCAATATATAATTCTGAATTCTGAGTGGCCCCGTCAAAAACAACAGGCCTGTCTGCAATGCCTGTTATAAAATGTCCAGGATCCCAATAAGTTGCAATTACAGTGCATTCTGGTGTATTGTCTTTGATCCAGTTCAGTGCTTCGTACCAGTTATTGCTCAGTACAGTTCCTGAATAACGGGAAATCTGCCAGCTCGGGTCATAATATAAAAAATATGCATAACTAATTGTAAATACTACTACTATAGCCATCATAATATGATACTTATTTATCCTCATAGACACCCTTTCTTTTTCAAAAAAGAAAGCCTGTACGGAAAGAAAAACAATTTGGCGGTTTTAATCGCTGTTATTTTTCTTTATTACACCCCTTCTTTTTCTTTTATTTCCTCTTCGCTTTTTCAAATGCATAATCCCATATTCTTGCAAAGAATATTGCAGAACCCAGTGAGATAACGCCAACCAAAAACATTGTGAATCTTACAGCAACCATGCTCGCAAAAATCCCGCCAACGAACCATATTACTAAAAGTGTAAAAGTATCTAAATGGTCTCTGTGCCTGATGAACCTGTATAATGTATAGAGAATCACATAAACTGTAAGCATGAATGGAGATATTAAGATTGCAATGCCGCTCAATTCAATATTGCTGGTTTTAGTAATTATATCTTTTAACTCACCACCTGCCATCAGTTCCTGTACAGAGACATAGACATTTGGAAATTCACCCGATTCACTTTTCAGTGCAGCATCACCGCTGCGTGAAATACCGGATAAGCTTAATGGCTCAGCTACAGCAGATGCAGCATAATTAAAGCCCATTGTTATTGTTGTCAGTATCACAAAGCAGATTATAATTATAGCTAAATTTAACAGCATTGCCTTGTGCTTTGTTGCAATTTCTTTTGGCTGTACTTTATGCAGAAAATATGACAAACCCGTATCTAATATCAGATAGAGTATAACAAAACCAGTAATTATCCACAGAACATACCAGTAGCCAGGCCAAATGTTTGCAAATATTGCCAGGGAAATTCCTGTGAGTGCTGCAAACAATAAGGATTTTTTAGTAAACAAACACCCCTTTTCTAGTGCTTTGTAAGACAAAAAGAAAAATGCCATGCATATGATGGGTATTAAAATAACAATCGCATCAGTGTCAGGGTCACCACCCAATGAACGGGCAACATTGGCTGCTGAAAACGTTACAAAAAAACCTGCAAACAACCCAGCTTTTCTGCTATAAAGAGCTTTTCCAATAAAATACATCGGGAATATAACAAGAGAAGCTAAAATAACCGGAAACCATATAAGCCACTGCCATACCTGCACGGGCGCTACAACATTAATGAACATGTACGAATAAGCTGCAATGTATGAGTATAATACAGGACCGAATGTAACAGCTTTTCCAACAGGAGCTAGCATTAAATAATCTACCGAAGGTGTTCCACCTGTTTGAACAATATCTATTGTTCTCCTTAAAAACATGAATGAATCAATGTTCCGTAAATATTGAAAATTGTTTGTAAAGAAGCCAAAAACGCGAAGGTATATACTAAACAAAAACATGATTACAAGAATTGCGAATATTATATGAGTTTTCCTGATTCTTACCAAGTTATCCACCCTCTACAATTTCATTGCATATTAGTAGCTTCATCAAATATTTCTATTGCACCATTTAAATTCTTTAACAACTACAGATGTTTGCATCTCCATGTGAAAATTATAGAAGAAAATCTTAAATAACAATGTTGTTAAATTCGAAGGATTTTATCATATGAGAACTTTAATCAACCCCAATTGAGTTTCAAAATTAAGAATTTCAAAATACAAATTCTTCAGTATCTATCGTAGTCATTGTTATACACTCTTTATACAGTAGATGGAAAACTTAAACAGATTATTCCCGAAATCAAAAAAAAGAGGAGTGATTTGTTACTGTACCATACCCAGTGCCATTCTTAACATATGTTTAATAACTTTTAATTTGGGAACAGACTTTAAATTCTTTGACAATCTGTCATAATCGTGTATTTCAATTTCCGGACCAAAATCTTTAAATAAAAGTTCAAGATAATGATTAGTCATTTTTCTATACGCTTTTCTCAGGAATAGCTGGCGCCGAATTTCAGCTCCCCACTGGCTAAGCCACTGGTCCTGATACGATTTCAGAAACATTTCATTATATCGCCTCAGGTTGATAGCGTCATTTATAACTTCTGCTGCAATTTCAGAGGCTTTCATTGAAAAGATTATCCCTCCACCTGTCAATGGTTTTGTTTGAGATGCTGCATCTCCTATTAAAACTGTTCGTTCTGACACCATGTGTTGAATGCCTGATGCAATAGGATATGAATAAAATTTATTTCTCTGAAGATCCTCCTTCTTCTCGAAATATTCCATGTATGATTTTGGCCGCACACTAGTTATAAGCCCGTGCTCGCCATTTTGGGGAATCTTCCAGGCAAAAAAATCAGGAGAATAATATTTATTCAAAAAAACCTCTATTATGCCCTTACAGGATTCTGCTTGAGACATCATGCCAAAATAAATCAAAGGAGGCTTCAATCCAGCTTTGTTTCGTACAATAGACGAAGCACCATCTGCTCCAACCAATATCTTTGCTGTATATGTGTTAGAATCAGTTGACACGCTTACATAATCATTTTCATAAGTAATGTCTGTTACTGTCTGATACCTTACATTAAGCCCCTTTTTAAGGTATGTTGAAAATTCCTTTCTTTTGATAATCAGGGCAAATGGCTCATTGCTGAAAATCCGTATTCTTTTGCCAGATGGTGAAACAAGATTCATTTCCTTAATTGAATCTTTTACCAGGTGTTTGGGAAAGTAATCCAAAAATGTGTTGGAGACAATGCCTGAGTCTTTTACGCCCGGCTGAGAATCTTTTTCCAGAACTAGTACATCCATTTCATCTGTAATCTGCCTTGCCAGGCATGTACCAGCTACGCCAGCGCCTATAATTATTGTATCATACATGAGATAATGAATCCTTAAAAATTTAAAAATAGAACCTTAATACATGAAAAACAGGTCATTGTTGTTAAAAGCAGGCATGATACTTGTAGGTCTTGTCATACTCAGCTTTGTCATATGGTTCTCAAATCCTGCTAAAGTTGCTGATATTCTGGCAAAAAGTTCTCTGGAATACATTTTGATGGCTTTTATTCTGGTAAATATTAACATGATAATCAGGACATACAAATGGAAGGTTCTATTGAAAAGAAAAATAAGCTTCAAAAAGCTTTTCCCAGTTCAGATATTCGGAATGACATTGAGTAATTTCACACCCGGAAAAGTAGGAGAACCAATAAAAGCACTGCTGCTGCGTTCACATAATGGCACACCTGTTTCTGAAGGCTTGTCATCAATAATATGGGAAAGAATAGCTGATCTGGTTTTGCTGGTAATAATGGCTACCGGACTTATTTTAGTTATAAGCATGAAATTCGAAATGATTTATATCGGATTGCTTTCAATCGGAGTATTTATAGCCGGGATCACTGCCTTGGTTCTGATGGTTACTCATGAACATTTCGGAAGAAGGATTTTCAGGTTTCTTACCAGATTCCCGATTATGAAGAAATTGGATAAAAATTTCGTGGATAGTTTTTATAGGGATGCCAGAGTCAGTAAAAAAAGTTTTCTAACTTGTTTTATGATAACAACTGTGGCATGGATGCTAGATTCAATTATATTGTATCTTTGCCTGATTGCTGTTGGCATAACAATAAATCCATTGCTTATTATCGGAATTATTGCATTTTCCGCACTTATTGGCATTGCCAGCTCTCTGCCTGGTGGCATAGGAAGCACAGAAGCTGTCATGATTGTTCTATTGACAATGCTTGGTGCAGATCCGATCGCAGCTGCAGCAGGTGTTTTGGTTTCACGGTTAATATCATTCTGGTATGGTGCTGGAATTGGTGTTTTAATGTTTTTGCACATAGCTAAAACAAATCAAAACATATTTTCAATGGATATCTCGGAAAAGAGTGACGAAGTTAGGAATTAGAAGACTACGGGAAATTTGTACTATTTTTACCATAACTTTAAATATTTTACCATTGATATATATCATAGGGTGATACCATGAAAACCGAATTGAAGTGCGATACACACGGAAGATTATATTTGAATGAAAGTGTAAGGGAAACATATGGGACACGATTTATAGGGATTTTCATGCCGGATAGAATTATCCTAAGACCTTTGGTTGATGACCCTATAAAAGATTTTCATGAATTAGGTAAAACCTTGCCTAAAAACATAACTATAGGAGATATGAAAAAGGCTATAATGAGGAGAGCAATGAAAGAAGCTGCGGAAAACGCAGCACGAATTAACCGTGCCGCAAAAAAGAGGTGAATAAATGCCATATGTTGACACTGACTTTTTTCTGGCATTGTTCAAAGAAAAGGATTGGCTTAAGCCTAATGCCAGTCTGCTGGCAAAAAAATATCAGAACAATTTATGGACATCTTTAACTACAGCTATTGAACTATTCATGCTATCAGAAGAGTACAATCTTGATATAAATCGTGTGGCAAGAGACCTGATTCAAATGACTATAATTAAGGGCGTGGATGCCAATACAGTATTTGTCGCAGCCCAATATATAGAGGAAGGTATGACAGTTTTTGATGCTTTTCATGCAGCATTCTGTGGTAGTGATGAAATGATCAGCTCGGATAAAAAATTTGACAAGTTCGGAATTTCAAGGATACAACTGGAGAGATACTGACATCAAATACAGTGTGACTTGTATCCCAGCTTTCTCCATTTTTATCCCCCTCGTTGTTCCATGCTCTGTTCCAGTAAATTTTGGCTATAATTTTCAGATGATAATCTCTATGTTGTCAGAATTTCGCGTATCCCTTGCTCCAGTGAATACTGTGCTTTGAATCCCAAAATTTTGCCAGCTTTTCTTGTATCAGCATTTTGTTCGCTGATATAATTCTTTACAGGAATTTCAATAAATTGCGGTTTGATGTTTTTACCCAAAATTTTATTTAAAATTCTTATCAGATCTACGAGGCTGTGAGATATGCCGGTGCCTACATTAAAAATATCTGATTTTATACCTGATTCCATTGCAAGTATGTTTGCTTTTGCAACGTCCTTGACATAAGTAAAGTCTCTTGTCTGTTTACCATTGCCATAGATTACAGGTGCTTTGTCTTTTTGCATATCCCATAAAAACTGGGATACGAGGTTTGCATAAATTCCTTTTGTTTTTTCATGCGGCCCATAAACACTCATGTATCGCAAGCCAGTTATTCTGATGCTGTACTGGCTGGCAAACAACATAGCAAGATGCTCATTAGCAAGCTTAGATGCTGCATAAAAATTAGGTGGTATTATTCTCATGTCTTCTCTGAGCAATTCATTTTTGTTTCCATAGACTGATGATGTGGATGCATAGACAACACTGCTATTGTTTTTTCTGGCTGCTTCAAGAACATTTATAAATCCTTCTATATTAATGGCATATGCATGCTTCAGATCCTGAATGAACATGGGTGAGGATGAAGCAGCTGCCTGATTGAATATGCACACAGCTCCTTTACAGGCTTTATTTAATTTATCAAATTCTAAAATATCTCCCCGAATCGTTTTTACATTAATGCCTTTCAGGTTTTCAGGCTTTCCTAGAAAAAAATTATCATATGCTACAACATCATAACCCTTCTGCACAAGCGCTTCGCACAGGTTTGAGCCTATAAATCCTGCACCACCTGTTACAACAACTTTTGACATGATAATTAATGGATAGAAAAGTTTTTATTGTTGTAATATTTTTTCCCTTAAATATTTTTCCGGTTTAAAATGGTATTATGGATAGATGTGATCAGGCTGATCTTCAGAACCGAATTGAGGAAATTCAATACGTGAGCTGCACTGAGATAGTCAGACCTTCTGGCCAAGAATACGACGACAATATCTGGACATTGAGAATAGGATTAACTCGAAATCCGAATGGAAACGAATTGAGGGGTTTGGTAAATATGGTTAAAGGCTATCATGGAATTCATGTGAAGAATACTGAATACATTGAACCTGAGCAAACACTTTACGTATATTTCGGTCATAATCATGTGAGAACCGATGACTGGCCATTTAACTACTAAAGCAGGGGTTCCGTCTTAATCTCAAATCTCGCAAAATCCCACAAGGAAGTTAAGATATAACAATCGTTTCAATTCTTTCCAGCCCGCAAAAATCTGAATGAAAATTATACGCTCCGGCATTCAGGAAAACCATCGAATCGCCGATTTTTGGATTATCCAGAAAAACTCTGTAACGAAAAATATCCATGGAATCCGGAGTGCAGCCTTTGACACTATAAGCAGTTCCTGAATCAAGTTCACCCTGTATTTCCAATCGTGTATTCGCTATGAATGTATCCATGGCTGTGTTGAAGACAGAGCAGTCTAAAATAATGTTATTATTATAAATGTTGATTATTTTTGCTTCTAATTTTATGCAGGGTGCAGCTAAAAACCTGCCGGGTTCAATTACCATTTTTATCTTATTACTGTCCAGCCATTTTTTGAAGCTTCTGATTTCCGGCATTATTGCATTTATGTTCGGGTTTGAATTTTTGTATTTTACAGGCAATCCGCCGCCCATGTTTATCATATCTATTGATTTGAATGTTTCGGGCAGCAACGCATTTTTCAGATCATCTTTTAATGACCATTCGCTTATGTTCTGCGTCTTTCTGTGAAAATGAATGCCGAGGTTTTTGATATTTTTGTCTTTTTTCAGTTGCGGAATCAGTTTATTAATATGTTCTGGGCACATGCCGAAAACAAAATGCTTTCCTGTATGTACTGTTTTCTCTCTAAGTCGCATTCTGAGATATAAATCTATTTCTGAATTAAGATTTTCAAGAAGCATATTAAGATCGCGCTCATTATCAACAACGATTTTTTTTACCTTTCTTGTCAGGATATTTTTAACTGTTTTTTGATCCCATCCCTGTGCAAATAAAACAACTCTTTTCTTGTTTTTGATTAAATTCATTTCAGAAATTGTATGGACACTGAAAAGTGAACTGGTTTTTTCTTCAAGAATTTTCCCTGCGATTGGATTTGTTTTCATGCTATATGAAACTGTATCAGCAAGCTCTTTGGTTATTTTATATTGGTCCAGAAGAATTCCTGTGTCCAAAACAAAACGAGCCATTATATGTCACCTGATTCTGTATTTAGAAGAAATTTCATTACCTCATTTTCAGAGGGAGGCAATGAAATTTCCAAAATTATTTCTATAAGTTATGTTCTTACAATTATACTTTAATTAAGCCTTCTCTGTTTAAAATTTCCAATGAATTCATCATTGCCAGAGGAAATGTTATTGAAACATCACCGATAACTGTAACAGCATCTGAATCATCTTTAATTTTTCCCCAGCTTTTTGCTTCACTTGTTGTAGCACCGCTCATGCTTCCGGAAGTTTGATGGGATGTTGTCATATAAACTGCATAATCCAGGCCATCATTTAGCAGGCATGACAGGATCGCGTGATGTTTTGATACACCACCGCCGAGTGCAATAATGCCTTTTATATCATCAGGGCTTGTAACCATCAGAATATTTTCAAAATCTTTTACAACATCCACTATAAAATCCGGATGATCCTGCTGAAACATGTAAAGGTGAAACCCAAATGCGCCGTCTGTTATTGCCGGGCAGAATATTGGCACGTCTTTTCTGGATGCCTGATAAAGTATGGAATTTTTGTCATTAAGCATCAAACCGAATTCTTTCAGCATTTCGCTCACAGACCATCGGGATTTTTTTGCATAAATCTTCTCAAGCATTCCTGACATCAAAGACTCAAATTTTGCATAGCTTTCATTGGGTATAAAAATATTTCCAACACGATTTACACCCTTCTCATTCAGTTCCACATCATCTGAATTAAATTTGCCTATGGAAAACTTTTCACCAGAAGCTTTCATTATATCCTCTTCAATCCCACCAACTGTAGTTACTATAACATCAGCTATGCCAAGTTCAATGAGCTGGGCAAAAAATCCACGTAAGCCAGAGGTAATCATGTTCGATGTAAAAGTAAAAAATATTTTGGCATTAGATTGTTTCATCTTACAAAAAATTTTTGATGCCTGTGCCAGCTCTATGCTCTGAAATCCTGAGTGCTTCATGGATTCAACTAATGACGATACAGTTATGCCGGGCTTCCAGCGGACATCTTCTACGTGCATAAACATAGGTATAGAATAAAATCTTAAATAGATTCAATCGCGCCCAGCAGCAAAATCACTGATGAATCTATTTTTTGGTAATTTTTTGCACTATACTGTCCTATAAACTGCTGATATTTTTCATTGATATAGGAACTCACGAAAATAGATGACAGATCAATTGTCTGGCAATCAAGTGATTCCTGTAGTAGAGGAGATCCAAGTGTTATTATGTCTTCATTTTTGATTTCAATGAATTGCTGGGTTATTGAAAAATATATCTTATTATTTGCATAGGATATATTTGCCCTGACCTGGTCGGATATTTTGGCAATATCCAAAGAATTGTTGAGATTAATTATCACCGGATAAATGCTCCTGTTCATCTGTTCTCTATATTGTTCATGTCCAATATTTACATAACTATACAATGTATTGACAGCTTTCATTGTGGAAATAATTTTTCCTGATTTCTCACAGCCTTGTTCTTTGCCATTTATCTGGATTTTAGCCCATGCAATTATCTCTTTTTTTATTTCATATGGATTTGTTTTGAGCAGCTCCTGTTCTAACAGTGCAGGTGGTATATTTTTCTTTATGCAGTCGTCAAACGTTGAATTATAAGTATAGAGATTTGACCAGTCATATTTTGGGCGTCTGATTGTGAATATATTATCGTCAATTGTTATAATACAGGATTCGCCACAGGATGTAGTATAATTAGTTGTATTTGGGTATGCACTTTTGAAAATCTTTACAGCTTCTATATCTGTTTTGCATAAATTTGATATTTGCGATATAAAGCTTACTTTAGCACTGTAATCTTCTGCATGTTTCTTTGATAATGTGTTCAGCAGGGTTTCCTGATCTTTCAGCCATGACTGGGCTGAAGACTGAAACTGGCTTACAGCTCTTTTCGGCGCATCAATCATAAAATAATAATATATTGCAGATGCTGTCAGAATCATAATAATCAGAATAATCACTATAATACCTGTTCTTGGTTTTTCAAAGCCCGCTTCTTCAACATCTTTTTTTGTTATCTTCATACTCTAACCTTTCTTTTTATTTGTCAAATTTTCCAAAAATCTGACGACAGCCGAAGGCTGTCTTGGAGTTTCAAAAACGAATCGTAAGACGCATAAACCGAAAGATGCAAACGTTGAAAGACGAGCGAAGCTCGTCAAGGTACGCTGCATCATGCGTTTCGATGCGTCAAGTTTTTCGCTTTTGAAACAGAAAGCCTGTACGGAAAGAAAAAACACCCAATTGATATAATACCATGATACATATAGTATTACGTCCTTAACTCCGTCGCATATTATTTTCTTTTCCCAAAAGTTTTCTTTACTGCGGCAACTTGTATTCAATTACTGTATCTTCTGCATACATATAGATAACATCACCGTCTAATTTAAAATTTATCCCACGTTCTTCAAGATTTTTCCGGGAAAAATAGATAAATTCATTCAGATGCCTATCATCATACTGAAATCCACGAAGTTTATCTATGGCTGTTTTTACATTTTTAAAATAGTACGCAGTATCTGAGCCTATTATATCAGTGTCTTTGGTTTTACTGTATGTAGCGTAAAATCCAGATATGACAAAAAATATTCCAGTCAAAACAACAGCTGTTATGATAAACCACTGTCCTTTCATACTTTAATCACCTGAGCATGCTTTATCTTATCTATTAATATTACAGAATTTTTGTCAACCACATCCATATCAGTTAACAGTTTTACAATTTTACTTCCAAATGCATTTATTATAGTTGCATTTTTTATTTTATCTATAATCTGCATTTCATCGCAGATTTCAGTACCATAGAAATTTGCATCAAGATAAATATCCACACCGTCATGGTATAGTTTTTTTCCAGCCAGGTCTTTATCCGTAACTGCCAGCAAGACATCTGAATCGGTTTTATGAACTTTACACACGAACATATTTGTGACCCTCCCATATTTGTAACCCTCCCATTTTTATGTTGAACCGCGCCTCCTCTTTCTATATGATTTTCTTTGCTCCACATGATTCGCATTTCAATACAAACATCCGGTCTTTTTTTTCCAGATTTGTGTCCGGCTTGCCACATTTGTCACATCTGACATAAACCCTGACATAATCATTTATTTTTTTGGAAATTATAACCTTATCCACCTTACCGGATATCAAAAGGCCCTGATTTGTCTGCGAGCCAGGCACAGCAAGTTCTTTGAATAAGAATTTTGATATATGTTTAGGATCCCGTCTCAAGATTCTGGCTATTTCACTGAAGTTTTTTATTATTACCTGCTTTCCCTGATAATCTACCATAGGCTCAGGAACTTCAAATCTGTCCTGTTTTTCTGTTTTTTCAGGCAGGCTTCGTTTTGCCTTTTCAAGCATTTCCTTGTAATTCATTTTCTTCACCAGAAAAATACTTACTTCTTGCACTTTTAATAGTACCAGTTACGCCTAATACGCGAATAATTACAGGAAGTTCGGAAATGTTGTGTATCATGCTTAAAGCAATTCTTAAATGCTCAATTCGTGTATGGCTGCATTTTATTATACCTCTTTGATAATTTTCATTGTACATGTTTCTGATTATCCAGATTTTACATTCAGAGGTTCCTAGCTCTCCTAAAAAAGATATTAACGATTCCCATACAGCTTTTACAAAATCACCATAATTAACAGGATTATCAGATATTATTTCAAAGATTAAATATCTTCTAACATCTCTCATCACAGGCGGAAGAATTTTAGGGTTTGTCAATTATTTCAACTCCTTGCCATTTTAATCCCGCTAATTTTTTTCTGTTTTCAGTTATTATTTTTAAAGGTACTGAAGAAACAGAATCAATAGCATTAGCCAGTTCCATACCAAGCAAGTAACCTATTGCAGCCATATCCCGACCGGTTCTTAAATTCCATTTAGAGTGCGCATTGGATGAAATTATTATGGGCACTCCGTATTTATTGCATATTTCAATATTTTGTTTTATATATGCCAAAGCTGATACCCTGTGCTTATATGAAGATTCCATTATTTCACGAAAATCAACTTCTACTGCAACATTATTTTCAGCAGCGGCTTTAGCGCATATATGATCAATACCGGAATCTGTTCTTCCAAGCTCTGGATGAAGCAGAATATCAATCATGCTTTCTTCGCATGCTGCCCTGTTTATTTCATAATCACCACCGTGTACGCAAATGATTTCTGCCTTTTTTCTCGCTTCATTTGCCATGGTTTTTAATTCGTCGGGTGTTTTCGATTTTAAAATAATCGTCTTTATCATATCTAGTTTGGTTTCAGGCAACTCCCAGTTTAAATCAGATCGGGTTGTAAAGAATTTAGATATTCCGATGCCTGAAAAGCCCAAACGTTCAGCCATATTTATCATATCTTCAGTGCTGTTTTCACCTACAGACTGGGTACTGTGCACTACTAAATCGTAAAACTCCATTAATTATTATTGGCTTAGAATAGATTAAAAGCATGAAAATGGCTGAAAATATAATTTGCGATAAATGTAAATATAACAGCATTTGTCCTAAAAGTATTTTTTTCATTTCTCTCTGCTTTTCTTTCCTGCACTTGTCAGCCCCCTGAAAACTCTTCTTCTCTGGTTCAGGAGTGGCTTCATGTTTTTGTCTGATTTTATAACAGGATGGTATTTGTCATACATAATGATTTCATAATATTTGTATTGTCCATCTTCGCCAGCATAATAGCTGTTAAGAACTTCTAGATTAGGAAATTTTCTTATAGCTCTTTTTTCTGCAAGTGACTGTAGGCTTTGGTGGGTTGTATATCTTGTCTGACCATATTTTGTCTGCTTTCTTGCCTTGGTTGTTCTGGGTCTGTTTCTCCCGCCTTTAGGAATCCTGCTTCTCACAATAACCATTCCTTGCTTGGACTTATATCCCAAAGAATGGGCTCTTATAATTTTGGTTGGTTTTTCAACCCGATTTACAGAATCCTGTGTTCTCCATTTTCGGACATAAGTTTTATAGTTCTCGATTTCTTTTGGTTTTTTCCAGGCTTCACGAAAATATTTATAAAATGACATATATGCACACTCTTTTCTTTATACAACCTACAACCATTATAAAAATAAAGTATTTAAAATTAAAAGACACAGAATATAGCATGAATGCAGGTGCTAAACTTATTATCGGACTGATAATTCTGATAGCCGGTATATACTGGTATGCCAGCCCAAGTGTTATGAAAATAATCGGAATTGAAAGCACAAGAGCTGCGCTTGCCACAGTTTTCACAGGCCTGTTCGGACTGTTCCTTGTATTCATCGGACTAATAATCACATGGATAGAATACGAAGACATTAAATGGTCAAGGCGTGAAAAGAAAGAAGCTGCAACAGTCAAGGACATCACAACAGCGACAAAGTAAAGATTATCAGTCTTGGAGTTAGAGGGATTTCAAAAACATACCCCATGATTTACACTGAAGGATATCGTGGGTATTTGATTTTTTATTGTAAATAAAGTATAGAACACACCCTATTTGCAGTCTAAAATGGCCTGGATATTTTAGGATTTATGGCGAAGCCATTTTCTGATATTTTACATTCAAAATATTTTATACAAACCTTACTTTAATTTCCTTGATACGTAGAAAATGCCTGTCACTTGTGACAACTACAGCCTGTTCTTTCCATGCTGTTGCTCCTATAACAGCATCTGCCAATGACATGCTACTGCCATAATAAAATTTAAATTCTCCTGATTTTTCTGCTATTTCCGGAGAAACAGGTATTACTTCAACATCAGATGTTATCAAATATTTCAACATAGCTTTTGCAGATGAAGTACTTTTCCATCTGGCAAAAATATAAAATATCTCTGAAAGCGTAAGAGAAGAGATTATAACTTTAGCATTTCCACTATCAGCATTTATTAACTGTAAATAAAGTATAAAACCGCCGCCTTTTTAGGCTGCGGCTGTTTCTGATTAAAGTCAGTTAAAAAATTAGCTGACGAGCGGAGCGAGTCAGCTTACTTGATCAAATCAAATCTAATCTATTTATGTTTTTCATTCTGTTCTTCATCTATTTTCTTCACAAATTCCGTAGTAACAATCGGCTCTTCTCCAACAATTACAGTATGTTCTGCCTGCGATACAAATTTCCCGGATTCCTCTCTCAGCATAGGATAGTCATAAAGCACTCCGCGCTGCCGCAATTCATGCAGGCCAAGTCTTAATTTGATTGGTGTAAAATTAAACCAGCGCTCAGTAAAAGGCAGTCGCTGCCTGTCTGCAACTAATTTAATTACTTCACGGGCTGTTTCGCTTCTGACAGGTGCTGGAGCAACTAAAGTGTAAATCATTATACTGCCGGAATCTTTTACAAAGCCTTTGCCATCAGTTGCAAACGGTTCAATTGCAATAACCTGATCCTGTTTCAGGATTTCTGTGCCAACCGGGATATTAGGTATACTGGGCTTTGCATGTAAATCAAATCTTTCAAGTCCATGACCTGTTAAGTTAGTTATTGGATTAAAGCCCCTGGATTCAATTGTATCTCTGATAACATGGCCTATTTCAGAAACTTTTGTTTCTGGTTTGCAAAGTTTTATAGCATTTTCCAATGCAAGTTCACTGGCTTTTACCAGATCTTCTTTGGATTTGTCCAGCGATATGGAATAAGCTGTATCACCGATATAGCCGTCTATATGAACGCCAATGTCAACTTTTATTATATCAGTTTCTTTCAAAAAGACTGTATCATTTTTTAATGGTGTATAATGTGCAGCAATTTCATTTATAGAGAGATTAACAGGAAAAGCCATGTCAGCACCTTTGTTATTTATCAGTTTTTCAATTGCTTCAGCAATATCCAACAGCCGTGCACCAGGTTCAATAAGCTTTTTGCTTTCTTCGCGGACTTCAGCAGCGATCTTCCCAGCTTTCAGATATTTTTCATCAACCATGAAAATTACTATGGAGTAGAATTTAAAAAGCATGAAAATCTTATATACATCATGCTACAATTAATATCATAAAAATATTGACAGGTGATGAGATATAGCAGAAAAAAAAGTCATTAGTAAAATTGGAGTCATGTCCATGGCAAAATTATCCTGCATACTGTACGCTATAATAGGTTTCATATTTGGTCTGCTTATAGCTACATTTGGCGGAATTGCCGGGCCTGTATTTGAAAAAACATTATTTGGTGCTGGATTCGGCATGGCATCGATAATAGCATTGCCTTTGATCTATGCAATATTCGGTTTTTTGTCAGGTGCTGTAATTGCAATTCTATATAATTGTGTTGCAAGCTGGACAGGCGGTATAGAACTGGAAGTTGAGAAAAAGAAGTAAATAAATTTCATTTTCTGATTTTTAGATTCTTATATTTTTTAGATATAATTATTATATGTTATTTGACCATATCTATGATTCATGGAAGCCTGTACAGTATGAAAAATATTTGCAGATAGAAGCTTACATTCCATCTCGCGGTTTTGTATTGGATGTTGGAACTGGCAATGGATACTTTCAGGATTTTGTCCGTATAACAAAACCAGAATTAAAAATCATTGGCATTGATATCAGTTCTGAAATGTTAAAGCAAAATAAAAATCCTGATATAATCAGGGCGCATGGCGATTTTCTGCCATTCAGGCCTGTTTTTGATATTATTACCTGTTTTGATGTCTTGCATGTAATCAAAGGAACTGATCTCAAAATCGTAATGAAAGATAATGGATTGATTTTAGTACTGCAGTTTGTCCGATTTTCTGAAATTGAAACAGTAAAGCAAATTCGTGATAAACTCGCCGGCTTTAAAATTGAGCATGTTGAAATTTTGGAAGGTCAGGAGAAAAGTGTGTTTATGATTGGAAGAATGATATGATTATGAAACTTGTCTTTGTAGCCAGAACCGGTCTTTCATTATAAATGAACATTTTCTTGCTTTTGCCTCATTTTCGTCATTGTCTCGTCGAATGTTAAAGTAAAACCATGTTCTCTGTAAGTTCTTTCTATTCGTTCCAAATCTTCATCAGACAATTCACGATCTGTCTGAAAGCAAACCGTTAGCGGGCACGCCCTTGGCATCCAGCAATACCTTGGATAAATCCTAAGATCTCCCAATGCCACCCGGTGTTGATCATAACACCTAAGGTGTTGGGGAACTTCTTCTGTTGTTGCTGTCAGTGCATAAACATATACCATACTTTAAAATATCATACAAAAACATTTTAATATCTATAATAAACCCGCAAAAACACAAATTATTTTACAAATTCTACATTTTTCATGCCTCTGAAATCTTCGTCACCTGTCAGGAACTTAACACCATATTTTCTGGCCATGACATAACCTATGACATCAGCAAATGACATAACTTTTTTTCTGAGTTTTAATTCGGTAGCCTGTTTGATGTCACCAGAAGTAATCGGAACTGTGTGAGATTCATACAAATCCAGATATCTGTCAGCTATTTGTCTGCCTTTTTGCCTTTTTAGTCCATAATTCAATTCAACCAGATTAAAAACTGTAGTTAAAATCGTCATGTGTTTATATTTTTCATAAGAAGGATTACCGCGAATGATCTCGAAAAACGCATACGTGTCAAAAAAAATTACATTAGTCTTCATTCCATAACTCCTCGTCAACTTCCTTCAATATCTCAGTAGTAGATTTAGAAAATTTCAATGTGCCGAATGTTTTTTCTATAGAATTCATATTTTTTTTGACTATAATTTCAACTATATCATTCGGCTGTATTTTTTCTTTAATTATACCCTCTCTGGGTATAACTATACCCAAAGATCTTCCCCATGTCCTGACTTTTGATTTAAATTCTATCATAGTACCACCATGATTATATTGATATAATCAAGTATAAAAAGGTTTGGAAACAAGACAATACCATGCCATGGAATAAATTCGTAAGAGAATGCGAAGTAGTAGCTGGTGAATACAGCAATAGACTTATCAAGCCGCCAAAAAACATAGATGCTGATCTATGCCTGCCGTGTTTTGAACTTGATGAAGAAAAATTCAACACGCTTGTTGAAAAGATGCGCAAAGCAAAATTCAACTTTATAAAAGAAATTAACACAGTCGGCCGCTATATTAATTTTTACATAAATTCTCCTGAATTCTCAAAAATGGTTTTGTCAGAATGCAGCAAAAATTATGGCGCGCAGAAACAGGATAAGATTTACATGATCGAATTCTTTCATGCTAATACGCATAAGGAAATGCATATTGGTCATGTGCGAAATGCATGCATTGGCAATGCTGTCTGCAGAATTCAGGAATTTTTAGGTAATAAAGTGATAAGAGCAAATTATCAGGGTGATATAGGGCCGCATGTTGCAAAGGTTATGTGGGGATATAAGCACCTAGGTTTGAAAGAGCCAAAAACCGGAAAAGGTGAATGGCTTGGAAAAGTTTATGCTAAAACGAATAATTTCATTAAAGGAAACGAAAAGCTGGAAAATGAAATAAGGAATATAACAAAATCAATGTATGATCAGGATAAAAATGTAATGAATGAATGGAAAAAAACCAGGAAATGGAGTCTGGAATATTATGACAGAATTTATAAAGAATTTGGTTTAAAATTTGACAGGCTTTATTTTGAAAGTGAAGTTTATGGCAGCGGCATAAAAAATGTGAAGAAACTTCTGAAAAATCACATTGCAAAAGAAAGTGAGGGCGCTATAATAGTTGATATGAAAGACAAAAATCTCGGGGTTTTTATTCTTTTGAGAAGTGATGAAGCTCCGCTTTACTCTACAAAGGATATCGGCTTAGCCGAGCTTCAGTTCAGGGAATTCAAATTTGACAAGCTGATTCATATTGTCGGTTCAGAACAGAAATTCTATTTTCAGCAATTATTTGAAGTTTTAGGAATGATAAGACCGGAATATAAAGAGAAAAATGTTCACGTGCCTTATGAGCTTGTAACCTTGAAAACCGGGAAAATGTCATCCAGAGAAGGCAACATTGTTACTTATGATGATCTGAAAAATGAGCTTGTTAAGAAATTAAGGCCGAATGCAAAAAACAAAAAAGATCTGATGAAAATTTCTATGGGAGCATTGAAGTACACAATGCTAAAAGCAGATAATAACAAAGTGAATGTTTTTGATTTGGATGAGGCCACGCAACTTGAAGGCCACACAGGTCCTTACATTCAATATACTTATGCCCGGTTGCAGTCGATTTTGAGAAAAAGTAAAAAGAATCCGAAATTACAAGCATTGGGTGAAGATGAAAAAGAAATTATAAAACAGCTTTCAATGTTCCCTGATGTTGTTGATAATGCAGGAAGAAGCTTTAGGCCGCATTACATAACTCACTATCTTTTTGAGCTGGCATCAATGATGAACAATTATTATCATAAAAAACAAATAATCGAAGATGAAAACGAGGCTGGATTGCTGTTAATGGTAGAGGCTGTATGCAATGTTCTTAAAAGTGGAATGAATATGCTCGGAATTGAAGAGCTGGAAAGAATGTAATTTGGAAATTTATCGGAAATTTCCAAAATGATGATACCCTGCCTGCTTTTTTATACAATTTGTAAATTCAGGAGGCTCGCCAACAGCAAAATATCATGTAACTTTTTTCCGACACCTTCTAAAAAAGAAAAGGGCTTTACGGCACAATTCTTTCCACATCCCTCGGGAACAATACTGCTTCCCTGATATTTTCCAGTTCGAGTATTTTCATTGTCAACCGCTCGATACCAATTGCAAATCCTCCATGAGGCGGTGCTCCGTATCTGAAGAATTTAGTGAACCACTCCACGCTTGATTGGCTCATGTTTTTTTCTTTTGCCTGTGCGATAAGCTTGTCATGCCTGTGCTCCCTCTGGCCGCCTGAACTCATTTCAGTTCCTTTGTATATCAGGTCAGTGCTTCGTGCCCATATCGGATCATTGTCAAATCGCATAACATAGAATGGCTTGACACCAAAAGGAAACCTGTTTATGAAAAAAAAGTCACTATTATATTTCTTTTTCGTATATTCAGTCAAAAGCTTTTCAGCTTCTGTGTCGCATTCTTCACCGAATTGTACAGGCTTGCCCATTTTTTTCAGAATATCATAAATTTTCGGGAATTCCAGAACAGGAAACTTATCAGGAATATTGATCTTAATATTGAAAATATCCAGTTCTTTTTTGCATTCTTTGTTTATATGTTTCATCATTGAAATTACCATTTGCTCCTCTAATTTTATAATGTCTGTTTCATCTTCAATAAAAGCTATTTCAGCTGCACAAACTCTATGCTCACAAAGATGTCGTACTGTATGTGATGGTTCAGCACGCCATGAAGGGCCAATATCATATATTTTTTCAAATCCACCAAGAATTGTTAGTTGCCTGTGTAGTTGTGGGTCCTGTCGCAAAAATGCTTCCTTGTCATAGTAAACAATTGGAAAAACATCTGAACCGCTTTCAGAAGCAACACCCATTATAGATGGAGTAAATACCTGAACAAAATTGTTTTTATCAAGATACTTCTGAAATCCACGCAACAACTCAGATTGAATTTTAAATATTGCCGCATTTTTTGGCGTTCTTAAATCAACTGGCCGAAAATCCAGTCTTTTGTCAAGGCTTGTTTTGACTTTTGGTGAAGCATCAATTGGCAAAGGTTCCGCACGTGATAATATTTCAATTTTATCAGGCATTATTTCAATGCCATTAGGTGCTTGTTTGTTTTCCACCGCAATGCCAGAAACAGTTATAACAAAACCCCTTCGAAGCTCGCGGGCTTTTTCAATAAGTTTATTGTCTTTTTTCAGCAGGATCTGACTGCTACCGTATGAATCTCGCAATATTATGAATGCGATCTTCCCTAAATCGCGCACATCTTCAACCCAGCCAGCCAGCTTGGTGTTTTCACCGGGCTTTATTTCATTAGTGCTGTGGCTTTTCAGCATTCAATCACCCGAAAAGACGCAAGTTATAAAATATAGTCCAGACAACGAACCATACCACGAAATATGTGAATATTCCGTTTCCAATCCACCATTTCCAATCTTGTTTTATTTTCATGATACTTTTTATACCTATATATAAAACTACAACTATTATAATTGCTAACAATGCAGAAATAGGCGGATTATTTATCAAAGCGCTGATGTAACCTATCAAGGCGCCTATTACTGAAAAAAGTATTATTGTTTTTCGTTCCATATAAACCACAAATATTGATGTGATATGTAATTTAAAACTTTAATATATTTAAAAGCAACCAAAAAACACCTCTTCTTTAAATAGGCAATATCAACTAATAATTATGCTAAATATCATATGGAGGTGTATATATGGCAGGTAAACCAGCTTTTGGCGGTTATACAATAAATTTTGCAGGAAGAAAAGAAACAGTGGAACAGGTTTTCGGGAGTAAGCCAATTCCACCAAGTCAGATGACAAAACTTTTGTGGAAATATGTAAAAGAGAAAAAGCTTTCCTCAAAGTAGCCCTTTTGCAAAAGTTTTATATTCAGCAAAATTAAATTGAAAATATGAAACATATGAGAAAGTCTCGTATTACGAAAGACGAGCTTGCAGCAGATGTTATTTTTATTTTTATCTCCCTTGTTTTATCATTTTTTATAGTGTTCTTTTTTGACATACATCAGAGTTTCTATACGTGGCCGATTCATCTGAAATTTATCTTTACTTCGCGTGCACCGTATTATATTTTCACTTTGTTCGGCACCATTATTGGGTTTGTACTGATAAAATTATTTGTTTACGGGCTGAGAAAGGAAGAGAAGTGACAGCTTCAATATTTATAATTATCTCATCATAAAATTAACATTTATTTATATTATAGTGATTTGTTATTTCATCTGATTGCAGATCCCGATTATATATAGCAACTTCATCTATAATTCCCTTGAATCTATATGATCCCAATGTTCTATCACGACCTATCAATGAGCCATCTTCATTTGAAACAACACCTGTTTTGGAAAATTCCTGTAATCACAAGAAGCAGTATTATTGCGATTACGGGTGTTATCCTCTTTTTCATTAGTTAAGTATATTATTAATAAAGATTTCAAAACATTTTTTTACACATGTATCCCGACGACATCCAGATTTTTACATATTGCTTTCCTGTTTAAGATTTCCGAAACACTCGGCCTTGTTCTTCCATTATCGCCATTTATCAGTTCCTTGATATAAAGCCCGGCTTCGCCGCGCACAATAAACCTGAATTTTTTGCTGTTGATAAATATGGTTTTCAGGGAAATGAGTTTTCTCTTTCTTTTCAGATCACCGCGTCGATGAAGCACCCGATTTGGTGTGCGCTGATAAATTTCACCGATTAGAAGCTTAAGCTTTTCCAGATCCTTTTTTTCAATTGGCTTGTCAAGTATAACTTCAGCTTCATATGTTTTTTCTGAACGCTTTTCTTTTATCCGGGTAACTTCATTTGTATCACTGAACCTCATATTTCTTACATGTACAGATTTTGGGATTTTGACGTTTTTTAAATTAATGAGTCTTTTTTTCGGCTCAAGGATTTCAAGAACAAAAGGCCGCCATCCAAAGCACCGGGCATCAATATCTTCTCTGCCGAGACCGTGGAATTTATGGCCTTTTCCTTTTGTAAATTTCATTATAGGCTTTGCAATAATTTCTTCAACACTGGTTTTATAGAGCTTAATCCCATCCCTGTTTTCAGGCCATTTTGTCTGGGGAATTCCACGCTTCAGTTTCTGATATTCGCCGTAAATGAAAAGCGGATTTATTATAACTTCCAGCTTGTTATTTTTCATATCAAGAATGAAATTAATATCGGGATTTTTGAGTTCGAATTTCTTGCCTGTTGTTTTCTCAACCAGCTTTCCTACCTCACGGTTTATTTCTGCCTTGAGTGGTTCACACCAGTCAATTCCAACACGATCCCATGTATTTTCTTCTTTTCGAATCAGATCAAAAGAAAGTTTTGTGCCGATCAGGAATGTTTTGTATTCAAGATCAATTTTTTTAATTTTATCTATCCAAATGCTGAGATTATCAAATATGTCATCACATACACTGCATTTTTCTTGCGTGTCTGATTTTTCTGTGTTTTGGCTTAGTTCCTGGTGGTGGAATTTGAAATCAGGAAAATTATACATTTTCAATTCCTTTTCACCTGTATCCAGAATCATTGCAGCTACTGCTCTTAGTATTTTCCCCCTTTCTTTATTTGTATAGCCATGAAGCAGCTGACCAAACTGGCGACCGAGACAGTGATCGCATATGGGGTATTCCATTAATTTCTCGAGTTTTTCTGTGAGCTCCATATAACCCTTTTTGGAGAATTAAAATTTAAAGCTACCAAAAAGCGTTAACGGAAAAATATTATCATATATGCAATGAAATTGCCGAAATTAAAAGAAAAAAAGTGTAATCCTTTTTGGAGTTTTGGAAATTTTTGATAAATTTCTAAATTTCCGAAATCTCGAAATCTTGTCAGAGATTTCGAAAAAATTAAAATTTAAAGCTGCCAAACAACCTTTTTGCAAGATTTGAAATCAATAACTATGCAAAAATGTTGACGAAAAATATATTATATACCCCCACCGGCGATATATTTATCATGAAAGGCATTACTCCTGTGATATCACTTATACTTATCATAGTTTTAGTTTGCGTTCTGGCAGCATTATCATTCAGGTTTATGACTGATGTAATGGATATACTTGGAACAAAATCCAAAACAGCTATGGTTTCAGAAATTGAGAAAATCACAGAATGTGTCAGGATTGAAGGCATGAATGGAAATAAAATTTATCTCCGTAATTGTGGTTCAACGAACCTGACAGATATCTATTTTTATCTGGATAATAAACTCATTTCTTTCACTAATGAAACGAACGGCTTTAATCTGACACTATCACCGGGTGTTGGAGGATTTAGTGCTCCAATATCCATGAATAATCCATATGGAGGAATACGTTTTGTAAATGAAGTATCAGTCAGCACTCCCGGTGGATTGCGTGTTTTCAGTGCTTCAGACCCAAGTATCAGCGGGTCTGCCAGTATTTACAAAAAAGAAAGGTTTTTTGTTGTAACATCTGACAGGCTTGCCAAATGGTATGTTATTGAGCTTGCCAATGGAACATTTGGTTCGCCAATATTTGTTGAAGATAAATCCGGAACAGGTTCATGGGGAAACTCAATGGCTGATTTTGATAATGATGGGGACAATGATTTTGTCGGAGGAGATATACAAGATGGTATTGGAAAAATTTATATATTTTACAGCAACGGAATACCGTATGAACCCGGTGTTTTAATAGGAAACATAGATGTTTCTGTTCCATCAGTTCCGGGAAAGACAATTCTTCCGAGAATAATGGATATGGCAACAGCTGATTTTGACAATAACGGATATATGGATTTTGTTGTTTCCGGAAACAATAATATTTATAATGTATTTCTGAACAATAAGAACAGGACATTCGAACAAAAGATATTTTCTCCTGCAGGTGGTGTTACTGGAATGGGTAAAGATGCAGCTGATTTTAATAATGATGGCTGCAAAGATATTGTAGCTGATGCTTACAATGATGGCAGAATCGGATGGTTTGAAGGAGATTGTCATGGAAACTTTGATAACAGCGGCCATATAATTGCTGTTTCAAGTGCAGAATCATATGGTGTTGCTACGGGAGATTTCAACAATGACGGGTTTTTTGATATAATCACAAACCCTTCCAATACTGATAATCCGCAGATATTGTTTTTTAAGAATACAGACAATGATTTTGACCAGCCTGTGATTGTTTATTCAGATAGCAGTCTGAGTAGGGTGAATGCACTTGATGTTTTTGATTTTAATATGGATGGAAAGCTTGACATGGTTTATGTAACATATAACAGAAACAGTGCATATTGGGCTCGTGGTTTAGGTAATGGAACATTTGAATATGCCGGGCAGATAAGTTCTAATCTGGGTGCTGATGTTTTAGGAATAGCAACACCACGTCCTTTCTGGCGCTAGCTGCCTTTTATTTTTTGTAAAAAAGAAAATGTAAGTTGCCAAAAGAAAAAACATATAGCGATTTCATAGCATATTATTCTTTTTTATAGACTTTGGCAAATCTTCGATTCGCATATTACCCTATTTTCAATGAATAAAAAAGATGAAAAAATCCACAAGACTTATTTTCACATATAGCCAGCACCTTTTAGATATCTAATCAATTCACCATAACCCGATCTAATTTTATTGGCTATGATTGTAGCAGCTTCCGGATGTTCATTTTCCAAATCCTGAATCTGTATTATTTTGTTCTGCTCCTTCTCTAAACTCATCAAAAATACTCATATGCATCACCTTAATTATTTACAGCACAAAATTATTTATTCCTTTAATAACACCCGACGATCTCCACTTATTTCCCACATATTCCCATTTAGTTTTATTCCCTGTCTATCCCTTAATAACACCAAGTGGCCTCATTCTCGCAACCTTTGTTGAAATTCCTGAATTATGCACAGTTTCAATAACAGTTTCTATGTCTTTGTATGCTCTTGGTGCTTCTTCTGCCAGGCTTATAAATTTAGGTGCTTTTGCTAATATTCCTTTTTGTGCAAGATCTCTTTGGACATGCTCGCCTTTGTGCTCTTTGATCGCACGCTCACGGGACATTGTTCTTCCAGCTCCGTGCGCTGAGCTACCAAAAGAGAGTTGAAGAGCTTTTTCAGTTCCTTTCAATAAATACGAAGATGTACCCATTGAACCTGCTATTAATACAGGCAAATCAGGAAAACTTCTTGTAGCTCCTTTCCTATGAACATAAACTTTCTTTTTTTCTCCGTTAATTGTATGCTCTTCTAATTTTACAATATTATGGCATATACCATAAACAGTGTGCATATTCATATCCTTCCATGTTTTCTTAAAAACATTTTCAAAAACCTCTCTTACCCAATGTGTCATAACCTGGCGGTTCGCAAAAGAATAATTTACAGCACATTTCATTGCAGCAAAGAAATCCTGT
>Ga0209343_10001271_pt1 | contig 34364 bp, 31 predicted proteins | sample RifCSPlowO2_02_FD_184026 | JGI IMG/M metagenome (GOLD analysis project Ga0209343, IMG submission 184026) | Groundwater microbial communities from Rifle, Colorado - Rifle CSP2_plank lowO2_0.2 (SPAdes) (version 2) | ecosystem: Environmental > Aquatic > Deep subsurface > Groundwater | place... | reverse complement strand
TAAGCAAGGATTATCCTAGGATAATCCTTTATATATTTTTCGTTGGTATTATAACTAAAATCTTGAGTTCAAGATTCTTCGTTTATCATGACTTATTACGTTGCGTATTTTCCGGGATGATCTAGGAGTAACCTTGCCTTCGGGTTTTATTTGTCTTGACGTGCATAAATAAATGGAGGAATATAGATATGAAATGGTGAGAAATGGAGAAGACGGTTTTTAAGTAAAGCTATGAAAATGTTTCTTGGGGAATACAGTCCAAATATAACAGAAGGATCAAGAATATCATTGCCCAAGAAAATCCGCGAACAGCTGGACAATGGAGTTGTATTGGCAAAAGGTTTTGAAAAGTGTATTTATATTTACGACAAAAAAGATTGGATAACAGAGGCAAAAAAACAAGTTGAGAATTCTGGAGAAAGCGCAAAGATTCGAGACCTTGAAAGATATTTATACACCTCCGCAGTTGAGGCGGAAATTGATTCTCAAGGAAGAATTGTAATTCCTGCAAATTTAAAAGAGTACGCTGGGATTAGTATTAAAACGGTAGTAGCCGGAGTTGGGGACAGAGTTGAAATTTGGGATGAAGGTAAGTGGAAAGAGCACATGGGTAAAATTTCTTCGGAGCTTTCTGCCTAAGATCCTGAGATGAATTATCATGGGTCGGTAATGGTTAAAGAGGTTCTGGATTTTTTTGATGTTGCGAAAGGCAAGAGATACATAGATTGTACTTTAGGTGATGGGGGGCATTCGATTGAGATTTTAAAAAGAGGCGGTTTGGTTTTGGGACTTGAAGTCAACGAAGCGCAGTTTGCAAAGGCTTTGGAAAGAATTAAAGGTGAAGGCCTGGAAGCAAATTTTATTGGTGAGATCGGTAATTTTAAGTACATTGAAAATTTGGCGTTAAAACATAACTTTTCAGAAATAGATGGGATTTTGTTTGATTTAGGGTACAGCTCAAGCGAATTGGAAGATGGTAATTTAGGTTTGTCATTTTCAAGAGACAGCGTTTTGGATATGAGATTAGATAAAAGCCTTTCCGTAACCGCAGCCGATTTAGTAAACACGTTATCTCAAAAGTCACTTGAAAAACTATTCTTTGAATATGGGCAAGAGAAAATGTCCAGAAAGTTTGTTGAAGCCATAGTTAGCACTCGCAAGTTAAAGAAGATTCAGACAACCAAAGAACTTTCAGACCTTTTGGTTTCCGAGGCTCCTTTAAATTACGAGAATAAAAGAATGCACCCAGCAACTAGGGTATTTCAGGCATTGCGTATAGCGGTAAATACGGAGTTAGAGAATCTCTCACTTTCACTGCCCCGAGCCGCGCGTCTGCTAAAACGTTCACTGCCTGGCGGACGAATGATTGTAATAAGCTTTCATTCGCTCGAAGATAAAATAGCCAAAGATTTTGGCCGTAACGCGCGGCTCGTAGTGAGAGAGCTAACTAAGAAACCTCTAACACCTTTGCGTTCTGAAGTTGAAGAAAACAGAAGATCAAGAAGCGCAAAAATGAGGATTTTTGAAAAAATATGACAAGTATTTTTAATATTATTGATATAAAGTTTTGTAAAACCGTATTTAAACTGTCTCTTGTTTTTTTTCTAACAAGTTTAATACTTCAAGTTTATATTTCAAATAAAATTGCCGTAGAAAGTGTTGACATGGTAAAGCTTACAAAAGAAAAAGATGCAACAACATTAAGGATTGAAAAATTAAGACAGGAAACTTCGCAATTTTCTTCCTTATCTTATATTGAGAAACGAGCAGAAAGTTTAGGTTTAATTAGCTACGTAGGAAGTTTAAGGTCAATTGAGCCCGTTACTGTTGCCTCTCTTGTTAATGTCCAGAAAAACTCGCAGTAAAAATTTAAGAATAGTATTTTTACTTTATATGCATCTGTTTGTGTTGTTTTTGTTCGCGCTTAGATTATTATCAATTCAGGTTTTTCAAAACGATAAATATAAAACTCTAGCTAAACAACAACACACAGATTTACAAGATATTCCGGCAAAACGCGGTGATATATTAAGTAGCGACGGTTTCCCTTTAGCTACAACTAGAATGGCATATTTAATGTACGCCGAACCTAAAAAACTTTTGAATACAGATGAAACCATAGAAAAACTAATTCAGATTCTTAAATCATCGGATAGCACAATAGATACAGATAAGTTGGAAGATGACTTGCACAAACTTTTGACATTGGATTTATATTGGGTTTTAGTTAGACACAACGTTTCATTGCAAGTAAAGGAAAAAATTGAATCAGCCGGTTTGAAAGGTATAGGCTTTGAAGAAGAGCCGGTTAGATATTATCCTGAAGGTAGTTTAGCTTCTCATGTTCTTGGGTTTGTTGGTGGAGGTGAGGATTCTGGGCTGAAGGGATATTTTGGTATTGAAGGCTTTTTCGACGGAGATTTAAGAGGCAAGTCTGGCAGAGTTATAGAAGAAAAAGGTGCTCTTGGTAATCCTATATTGGTTGGAGGTTACAAAAAGGTTGATACTATAAATGGGCGAGACTTTGTTTTAACACTAAATAGGGCGGTTCAATATATAGTTGAAAAGCGTTTAAAGGAAGGAGTTATAAAATACGGAGCAGTATCAGGAAGTGTTATTGTGATGAATCCTGAAACGGGTGAGATTATAGCAATGGCAAATTATCCTACTTACGATCCAAAAGATTTTACAAAGGAAGTTAATATAGAAGATAAAGAAACTTTTGCAAAAATTGAGAGAAAAAACTTAGCTATAGCTGATACTTATGAACCCGGATCTGTTATTAAATCTTTAACTATTTCGTCTGCGGTTGATTTAAATATAGTTAATCCGCAAACAACATTTTCAGATGACGGTCCGGTATCTTACTCAGGACATGTAATAAATAATTGGGACGGCAAGCACTATGGAATACAAACAATAATTCAGTTATTACAAAAATCAAATAACATAGGCGCTGCATGGGTTGGGCATTTGGTGGGATCGGAAAGAATTCATAAGTATTTCTCAAATTTTGGACTAGGTTTTTCAACCGGAATTGAACTTGAAGGTGAAGATGCCGGTATTTTAAGAGATTCTGCCGAGTGGACTGATATAGATTTAGCAAACGCTGCGTTTGGACAAGGTCTTTTAACAACTTCTATTCAGATTTTAAATGCATTTAATGCTGTTGTTAATGGCGGAAATTTAATGAAGCCAAAAATAGTTTCTAAAATTATTGATAATGGAAAAGAGATAATTGTAAAGCCAAAAGTGGTAAGAAGGATAATTTCTGAAAAAACTTCCGAAACTATGATTTTTCTTCTTACAAAAGCGGTTGAGGGAGGAGAGTCTAAGTATTTTAATATAAAAAACTATCAAATTGCCGGAAAAACCGGTACTGCGCAGATTTTTGTTGACGGGAAGTATGATTCCCAAAAAACTAACGCGACTTTTATTGGCTATGTGCCGGTATCTAAGAAGTTTTCAATGATTGTACGTTTAGATCAACCAACATCTAGTGTTTTTGCTGCAGAAACAGCAGTTCCATTGTGGATGGATATAGCAAAGGATTTATTAGTGTTTTATAGCGTGACTCCTGACAAGTTCTAGTTGCACAAGACTATTTAACCTTGAGTTTTTTAATATTAATGTTAGGTTTTATAAGTGAATAAAAAAGCTACAGGACGTAAAGGTGAGGATATTGCTGCGACTTTTTTGATTGACAAAGGATATGATGTTTTATATAGAAACTGGACGTGTCGCTGGGGCGAGTTAGACCTTATTACAAAGTTTAAAGATGTATTAGTTTTTGTTGAAGTTAAATTTAGAAGCTCACTTGACTTTGGATATCCTTATGAGGCCGTAAATTACAAAAAGAAGACAATTTTGGCTAGGAGCATTAAGCGTTTCTTAACGATTAGCAACTTATGGGACTATAATTGGAGATTGGATTTAATAAGTATTTATGTAAGTGGCGGGAACACTAATATTAAGCATTTTGAAAGTATTGAAATGGATGGGATATTTTAAGGTGTTTTAGGGGTAACGAAAGTCCCGTTTAATTTGTCTGTTATATCTTGATGAAGTTGGGTAAAACTCTCGTCTCTTGGAATAAATACCCAGGCGTGGTATGGACTTGCCGGGTAAAGGCCGGGAAAATAAATATAATCGTCTCCGATTACGAAGGACTCAATTGAATATTTGTCCTTATCTTTATAAAAGTCCCAAAGGTAATATGCGTCATCTAAAGATATGGTTGTTGACATATGTGTTGTCGTGACTTTGTAAAAATTATCAACATCCATTGGCCAGAATATACTTTCTGGTTGTTTAACGGCCTCAAGCATTCCCTTTAAAATTATATGTTGTCTTTTCGCTCGTTTTAAGTCGCTTCCTTCGCCGTTGTCTCCATGCCTTGATCTTGCAAAAATTAGGGCTCTTTCTCCGCTCATTTTTTCGCTACCTTGTGTGAACGATGCGGTTATAACTCCGGTATCGGAATTATTCGGAAAAGTTGTATCAGTAAAGCTAGCTTCAATATTAATTGGCACACCGCTAAACGAATCGACAATCCACCTAAAATCTTCAAAGTCAGCTCTAATATAACCGTCAATCTTTTGACCGGTAATTTTTTCATACGCGTCTTTTAGTGTTTCCCACCCGTATACAGTGTATAAAGCATTTATTTTATTCCCGTTTATCCAAAGATCACGTGGAACTGAAGTTAACAGCACCTTATTTGTTTTAGGGTTAATAGAAAGCAGTATCATAGCATCTGTGTTAAAGCCTTCTTGGGATTTACTTCTTCTATCAATGCCCAAAAGCAGAACATTTAATGTTTCGTCTTCTTTAAATATCGTATTATATTTTGGGGTTCCTTTAATTTTTGAAAATAAGTTTGGTTTCTTAGCATTTTTTTCAATTGGTGTTAGGAAAATACCATTTAATTTTAAGTTTTTTAGATAAAAAAAGAGCCCACCTCCAACCATCAAACTTAAGAGGATAATTGATATAAGTATTCCGGTTATAAAAGAAATGATGGATTTTTTTTGCACAAATTTAAGAATAAGGTATGAATGAACTTTTGACAACTTTAATCAAAACTGTGTATGATTATTACTGATGAATAAAATATTGATAGTAGAAGATGACGAGGCGCTCGCTACTTTGTACAAGGCTGAGTTGGAGTTGAAGAATTACGAAGTTTCTGTTGTATCTAACGGTTCTTTGGTACTGTCTGAAGTAAGAAAACTAATGCCGGACTTAGTTCTTCTCGATATTATGCTTCCGGGAAAGAATGGTTTGGAGATACTTCAGGAAATAAGAGCGGATGAGAAATTAAAAGATGTGAAAGTAATTATGCTCACAAATTTTGGAAGTGAAGAAAATGTTAGTACAGCTTTAGAATTTGGGGCTGTGGATTACATTATGAAATATAAGATTGTTCCGTCTGAACTTACGGATAGAGTAGCGGTTGTTCTTGGTCACGAAAACAACCCGGTAGTAAAAGTTACTAATTAAGTTTGTGAAACTGCTCATATGAATGAAGATATTAAGAATACAATTGGCGAAGTTGTTAAAAAGCAAATTATTATTTTAGGTCCAGATATTGCAATATTAAAAGCCAGAGAAGTTATAGGACTTGAGATATTGGATAATGGGGAAGTAGCGAATATTTCCGGAGATCCTTTATTTGTTCTGCAGAGTTTAGTTGATAAATACGTTTCACTTTCGGGCATGATAGTAAGAAAAGCTATGGAGCCTCTCATCCAAAAACACTTAGATATTAATGGTTCTCAAAATTCAGGAAATGGAATTATTTCTAGCATTATTTAATATATGGAACAAGAATTCATAAGAGTATTTACAGGCCCAATGGTTGGAAGCACTTTTGTGTTTGTTCCAATAAATGTCACAGCAGCCCTTTTAACGTTAATATTGGTCATTAGGATAGGGAAAGGAAGGTTAAATATTCCGGTTATCTTAATAGGCTTAGGCTTTCTAGTTTCTGCAGCAATTCCTATTGTTTTTGGTATTGAGTATCTGTGGATTGTTCCTTTACTGCAAACAATTTTCGGCGCTTTAGCAATACTTGCTTTAATGAAGGTTTTTGGTGTTTTTTCGCTAATATTTAAGTCCAAAAGGCCAAGTCTTTTTGTTAACAGCGCGACAATAGTAAAACACGATGATAATCAGATAACACCTTTAGGACAATAATGGTTTATGCCTCGTTTATTTTAGTAATACTCACCCTTGCCGGCGCATTTTTGTATCTGTATTCAAGAAATAAAAAAATTAAATCAGAATATTTTGATAATGAAAAACAACTTAAAAGAAAACTTTACGAAAGTAATGTATTAAATGAGCTTAACGAAAGATTTGGTTATTCTCTTGATGTTGAAAGGGTTATTGATGTAGTTTCTGGTTCACTAAATAGTCTTGTTTCGTATTCAGCGGTTTCATATATTTTATTAAATGGAAATAGATTAGTTTTTAAGATCATATTGGTTGAAAAGGTCTCCAATGAATACATCAACATCATACAGGATAGAGTAAAAGAAAGTTTAGAGGCATTATTATCGGCAAATTTAAAGAATACAAAAGTTGAGAAGTTTGTAACCGGTGAAGTTTTAACAGGTGCAGATACAAAAACACCTGTTGCTTCTTTTTTTAATATACCTCTTGTTGTAAATAATCAGGTTGTGGGAATTTTTAATGTTTCATCCATACTGTCAAATCACTTTAATGAACCGGAAGTTAGCCTGCTATATAAAGTGATCGAGAAAGCAACTCACACAGTGACAAATTTGTATGAAGTGCTAAAAAGAGAACAAACTAAACTTGATGTAATGGTGAAAAATATGTCAACCGGTGTGTTGATGATGGATACCAATTTTAGAATATTAGTTGTAAATGATGCTTTTTTGTCTATGCTACCTCTTAAAAAGAATAAAAACACAAATATTTTTGATATTGTTAGTGCGTTTGGCGCAGAGTTTCCGTTTGAAGAAACTGTGGCAAAGGTTTTAGAGTCTCAATCTCCCAGAGTCTTATCTGAAGTTAAGATTAACAGTAGATATTTTGAAGTTAATATCCAACCCGTAAAAAATGCAGACGAAGTTATTGGGGTTGGAGTTATACTAAACGATCAATCAAAAGAGCACGAAATTCAAAGTTTAAGAGAAGATTTTACTACCATGATGATACACGAGCTAAGGTCCCCATTAACTGTAATAAGAGGCATATCTGATTTTTTGATGAAGGAGAAGGACAAGTTAAAAATAGAACAGTACGATAATTTAATGAATCAGGTAAAAAAATCTTCCACAAACCTTTTGACTATAGTAAACGATCTTTTAGATGCTGCTAAGGTTGAGTCCGGAAAATTTGAAGTAATTAAAAAGACTAATGATATTAATGAACTCTTACATGAAGAGGTTAAGTATTATTCCGGACTTGCGAGCGAGAAAGATAATAGAATTACTGTAGAAACTGATAAATCAATTGAGAAATTTGCCTTTGATTATCAGAAATTGGGTCAAATTTTGAATAATTTATTATCTAATGCTATTAAATTTACTAAAGGAGGAGAGGTAAAAGTGGTTTCCAGAAATCTTGGTAGGGAAGTTGAAGTATCGATTTCTGATACCGGAGAAGGAATTTCTGATGAAATGAAATCAAAATTATTTAATAAATTTGTTCAATTTAGAAATTCGGCAGTTTCAAACGTGGATGGAACAGGTTTAGGACTTGTTATTGCAAAAGGAATCGTTGAGGCGCACGGCGGAAAAATTTGGATAGTGGATAATGTGCCACATGGTTCAAGGTTCTTATTTACTCTCCCGTATGCTTGAGAGGAAATTATGGAGTTAAATGAAAATATATTTAAAACTTATGATATTCGTGGAGTTGTAGGTAAAGAATTAGATCCAAATATATCTGAATTGATTGGGAAAGCCCTAGGAACACTACTTATCCGACAAAATCTAAAGAAGTGCGTAGTTGGTTGCGATAACAGATTGTCTTCTCCTGAGTTGAGTAAAGCACTTATTGATGGTCTTTTAAGCACGGGCTGTGATGTTGTAGATGTTGGTTTAAGTATTACCCCGATTATTCATTTTTTAACTTGTATTTCTAAGTTTGACGCAGGGGTAGTTGTTACTGCTAGCCACAATCCAAAAGAATACAATGGATTTAGAATAGATTATGCAAACGCTGTGTCTTTTTATGGAAAAGAAATACAGAAACTTAGAGATATGATTATTACTGCTGATTTTATTACTGGTGTGGGAAAATATGAACAAAAAGATCTATCCCCGTTATACCAAGAATACATAAAGAAAAAATTTAACATAGAAAAAAAGTTTAGGGTAGTTGTAGATTGCGGTAACGGTACTAGTAGTTTTTTTGCACCGGTTGCGTTAAGAAATATTGGGTGCGAAGTTGTCGATGTTTATTGCAGGTCTGATGGAAATTATCCACATGGCATACCTGATCCTGAAGATAGGGTTTTTATGAGTGAAATTTCTAAGCTGGTTGTTGAAAATAATGCTGATATTGGTTTTGCGTTTGACACGGACGGTGATAGATTTGGTGTTGTTGACAACAAGGGTGTGATATATGAAAACGATAAGTTGTTATTATTTTTCGCTAAGGAAATTTTAAAGGAAAATAAAAATAAAGAAGTTGTTTACGATGTTAAAAGTAGTGGAATTTTGGAGCAAGAAATAAAATCATATGGAGGGAGGCCTAAAATGATTAGAACAGGTCACCCTTTTTTTATTAAGGAAATGGTTGAAGGAGCACTACTTGGGGGTGAATATTCAGGACACATGTTTTTTGGTAAAGATTATTTTGGTTATGATGACGGTATTTATGCTGCCTGCATGCTCCTTACGATTTTAGATGGAACTGGAAAAAGTTTAAATGATTTAATGTTGGCTTTTCCAAAATTGTGTCATACCTCTGAAGTAAAAATACCTTGTTTAGATGGTGAGAAAGAAATTATTATGACTAATTTTGCAAAGGAATCAAAAAAATTTAAAGACGTTTCGTATATAGATGGAGTAAGAATTAAATTTTCCCAAACAGGTTGGTTTTTACTTAGAGCCTCAAATACCTCGCCGTACCTTTCATTTAGGGTTGAGGGTAAGGATCAAGATGAAGTTTCGGTATTAATTTCTGAAGCATGCAGTTTACTTGGTCAATATAAGTCGCTAAATTTAGACCTAATTAAGAACGCTCAAGTGTATGTTTCATAAGTTTGATATACTTTAACTATGAACAAGTCTGCCCAATTAGTTCTTTGGTTTGATCAAATAGGTAAAGAAGATATACCGTTTGCAGGTGGAAAAGGTGCTAATTTAGGTGAAATGTATTCGAACGGAATTCCGGTTCCAAACGGTTTTGTTGTTGCATCAAAGTCCTACTATGAATTCTTAGAAAAGACATCGCTGAAAAATAAAATACTTTCTGAACTATCGGGTTTAGATACAAATGACTCAAAAGGTCTGATTCACGCCTCGAAGAGTATAAAGACGGCAATAATGGCGGCCCAAATGCCATTAAAGATTCAGAAAGAAATAAAAGACGGCTATCATAAGCTATGTGGAGAATTTGATAAAAATGTCGCTGTGAGATCGTCCGCGACAGCCGAAGACCTGCCTGACGCTTCGTTTGCCGGACAGCAGGAATCGTATTTGAACGTAAAAGGCTTTCATGAAGTTATTGAATCTGTTCAAAAGTGTTGGGCATCTTTGTTTGAATCAAGAGCAATATTTTATAGAACTGATAAAGGCTACAATCATCTAAAGGTAGGAATTGCGGTTCCGGTGCAGTTAATGGTACAGTCCGAGGTTTCGGGAATAATGTTTACGGTAAATCCGTTAAGTAATAACAGGAAAGAAGTTTCAATTGAGGCAGCTTTTGGTTTAGGTCAGCCAATAGTTTCGGGAGAAATCACGCCGGATCAGTACATTATTGATAAGAAGAGTTTAGATATTACGTACAAATATATTGCAAAACAAACTTGGCAGTTAACCTTGGCAGGTAAGACTGAAGTATCTAAGAAATTTCAAGAAGCACAAAAGCTTGCAAACCCTTTGATTAAAGAATTAGCAGAAATTGGAATTAAAGTTGAGAATCATTATGGAAAACCTCAAGATATTGAATGGGGATTAGAGAACAAAGTTCTACATATTGTTCAATCCAGACCTGTAACCACACTTAATTCTACCGAAACGGTTAAGGTGCAGGCACAGGAGGCAAATGATCTTAAAGGCGCTAAGGTACTATTTGAAGGTTTGGGAGCTTCCCCGGGAGTTGCAAGCGGTAAGGTTGTAATTATTAGAAAACCATCGGAGATCTCTAAAGTTAAAGATGGGGATATTTTAGTTGCCGAAATGACAAATCCGGATTATGTACCGGCTATGAGAAGGGCTAGCGCTATTTTAACCGATAAGGGCGGAAGAACCTCCCACGCTGCTATTGTAAGTAGGGAATTAGGTATTCCGGCGGTAGTAGGGTCGCAAAATGCTACCAAGATGTTAAAAGACGGTGAGGAGATAACAATCGACGGTTCAAGCGGAAAAGTATATGAAGGGGTCATCTTGCTAAAAGTAAAAGAGGAAGTAACTTCAATAATTGATTCTGATACTATAAAAGTTAAGACGGCCACCAAGATTTATGTAAACCTCGCTGAACCGGATTTAGCTAATGATATTGCCAAAAGAAATGTAGATGGGGTTGGTTTATTAAGGGCAGAGTTTATGATCGCAAGTATTGGGACCCATCCACGTGAATTTATTGCCGAAAAACGTAAGGAGGAATTTATAAATAAATTGGCTGTTGGACTTGAGCAATTTGTGGAGGCGTTCCATCCAAGTCCCGTTATTTATAGAGCAACGGATTTTAGATCAAATGAATATAAGAATTTAAAAGGTGGTGCTAAATACGAAACTGATGAGTTTAATCCCATGATTGGGTTTAGAGGAGCCTCAAGATATATAGATGATCCGGAAGTATTTAACATGGAACTTGAAGCGATTAAATTAGTCAGGAACAAAAAAGGCTACAAAAACTTACATGTTATGATCCCGTTTGTTCGAACAGTCTCGCAGCTAAGGGATGTAAAGAAGTTAATGTCTTTGCAAGGATTAAAACGAGGCGGAAGCTTTAAAATTTGGATGATGGTGGAAATTCCTTCAAACGTTATTTTACTTGAAGAGTTTATTAAAGAGGGAATAGACGGAGTTTCAATTGGCACAAACGATTTAACAATGTTAGTTTTAGGCGTTGATCGCGATAATGAAAAAGTTGCAAATGTTTATAGCGAGCTTGATCCGGCTGTTATGTGGTGTTTGGAAAAAATAGTAACAGTTTCTAAGAAACATGGAGTAACTTGTTCAGTATGCGGTCAAGCGCCTTCTATGTATCCTGATCTTGTAGAAAAACTTGTAGGTTGGGGAGTTACATCGGTTTCGGTAAGCCCAGATGTAATTGAAAAAACCAGAGATATTGTATACGAAGTTGAAAAAAAGATATTAAAAAAGAAGAAGTGAAAGGCCTGCCGGCGCCTGCCTGCGCAGGTAGGCAGGCAGGTTTTCAAAAGTGCCAAAAATTTCAAAAATTACCTGCCATAAGACTCTTAACTCCAGAGGCGATTGGACAATAGAGACAAAAGTTCTTTTAAGTGATGGTTCAGAAGCCGTTTACGACGTTCCGGAAGGTGCGTCTAAGGGCGAAAACGAGGCTGTATATATTCCTGTTGAAAAAGCCATTGATGTTGTTTCTAGCGTAATAAATGAGGCCTTAAATGGTGAGGATGCTTATGATCAATCCAAAATCGATCATATATTAATAGAAATGGACGGCACAGAAAATAAAGGTCATTTGGGGGGAAATAGCATTTTATCGGTTTCTTTAGCGTGCGCGAAAGCCTCTGCAGTTTCAAATAAAATTCCACTCTACAAATATTTAGGAAATATATTTGGCAATGACACTTTTTCATTTCCCACACCGCTTTTTAATATAATAAACGGTGGGAAGCACGCAACAAACAACTTAAGTTTTCAGGAATTTATGGTGATTCCTGCAAAAAAATATAATTTTAATGACGCCTACGAAGCGGGAGTTAAAATTTATCACGCACTTGAAAAAGTTTTAAGGAAAAAAGGATACGAAACAGAAGTTGGAGACGAAGGCGGGTTTGCTCCGGAAAATATTACTATACCAATTGCCTTTAGTTTAATTAAAGAAGCTATATTATCTTGCAAATTAGAAATAGGTGAGGATATTTTTTTAGGAAACGACGCTGCAGCGGGATCATTTAGAAAGCCTGGGAGCTACTTTATTAAAGAAGAAAATTTAAATCTAAGTACAAAAGGTCTTATTAGCTATTATGAAGTTTTATTAGAAAAAAATGAACTAATTTATCTGGAAGATCCGTTTTATGAGAATGATTTTGAAGGATGGGCTGAGTTTATGAAGTTAAAATCTGATAAATTATTAATCGTTGGCGATGATTTAGTTGTAACAAACACTAAAATTCTAAAAAGAGCAATTGAGAAAAAGTTGTTAAACGCTGTAATAGTAAAACCAAATCAAGTTGGAACTTTAACAGAGACACTAGAATTTATTAAACTTGCGAAAAGTTTTGGGTTAAGTGTAATAATTTCCCACAGGAGCGGAGACAATGCTTCTGATACTTTTATTTCAGATTTGTCAGTAGCTGTTAATGCTGATTTTTTAAAATCCGGCGCACCGTCAAGAGGAGAAAGAGTTGCTAAATATAATAGGTTATATGAGATTTTCTTGGAAATGAAATGAATAGGGAGCTCGTTTAAATTTTGCTACACGAGCTCCCGTTTTTCGATAATTTTTCTTGTACCGTAAAACTTAGACTTGCCTAACGAATACTTCTCTCTCCATGAGATCCCGCAATTCCTACAGTAGCCCCTTCTCTTCCCTCCAAAAAATTTCTGACCAAAAACAACCTTTTTCCCACATTCTGTACACCTTATACTGTGTTGGTGCATAGCAGGCGGGTATGGATGTTCAAAGTACTCTTCTACGCTTCCGTCTTTGAGATGTCTGGTTTGAGATACCACACCCCTGCCTCCTCTCTATAGGTCTGTCACATTATACACTATTGAACAATATACGACGCATAATCTTGACCTAAAGGAGTTTCTATGTCGCAAGTCTGCTCAATACTCAAACCTTCAAAATACTTTCTAAATCCCCTCATAGAATTTCCATGACACGACACCGCTACATTCATTTTACCATTCTTCATCTCATATACAAAAAGAGCACAAAATAAATTTACTCTTTTTACCACATCTTCAAGACTTTCTCCATTTTGTGCTCTTTTTGTATATGATCTTCTGTATTCGTTTAATAATTCCGGATTTTTTAAGAACAATTCAAGTTTACTTGTTCCCTGTAGTTCCCCATACGATCTTTCTTTTATTCTTTCATCCAAATGTATTTCTAATTTTTTTGTATCTTTATTTTTTGAAATGGCAATTTTCATAGTTTCAATTGCTCTTATTTGTGGGGAAGAAATTAAAAAGTCTATTTTTTTATCTTTTAGCTTTTCAGCCAAAATCTCTGCTTGTTTTATTCCGGTTTCGGTAAGTTTACTTTCGCGCCATCCGCTAAATATAAAATCTGCGTTGTCTTGCGACTGCCCGTGTCTAAAAACATACAAAACCGGAAAGGCATTAGACTCGTTTTTGGGAAGTAGATTAGCTTTTTTATATGATAGAGTTTTCTTTGCTTCTTCAACTGTGGGCATATTCAAAGAATATCATACTGTGATATGATTTACAGCATGCTTGAATCGTTTAAGACTCTGTTAATCCAACACGACTTGCGTTTATTTATTGAGCAAATTGGTTACATAGGAGTTTACTTAACTATTTTTGTCGAATCGGGGCTTTTGGTTGGGTTCTTTCTCCCTGGGGACAGCCTTTTGTTTACAGCTGGATTTTTAGCTTCTCCGGCCGTTGGGTTTTTTAACGTATGGATTTTGTTAGCCGGGGCTTGGGTTGCCGCGGTTGTTGGTGATAATGTTGGATATCATATTGGTTCTAAGTTTGGACGAGGCTTATTTAAAAGAGAGAATTCGTTATTTTTTAAACAGGAAAATTTAGTAAGAGCTCAAGAGTTTTATGAGAAACACGGCGGGAAAACAATTGTTATAGCCCGTTTTATACCGTTTATAAGGACATTCGCTCCGGTTGTCGCGGGAATCGGGAAAATGAATATAAAAAAGTTTATGTTTTTTAACTTTTTGGGCGGTACTTTGTGGGTTTGGGGAGTTGGGCTTCTTGGTTACTTTTTAGGTAGCCTCATTCCGGATGTTGATAAATACCTTTTACCAATTGTAGTTGTAATCGTTGCTGTTTCTGTATTACCCCCGCTACTTCACTTATACAAAGAACATAGAAAAAGTATTTTTGCAAAAATAATGTTGAAACTTGGACGTTTTATTAAGTACAAAGTTTAGTTATATTTTCTTATTACTCCGGTCACTTTGCCTTGAATTTTTAGTTCGGAAGGGAGTACATATATTGGATCCATCGAATCATTTGCCGGTTGTAGTCTTATTCTATTGTTTTCTTTATAAAACGACTTTAATGTCGCAAAACCGTTATCAAGAAGAGCAACAACTATATCGCCGTTTTCTGCCGTTTCCTGCTGTTGAATAACCACATAATCACCGTCAAAAATGCCTTCTTTTATCATAGAATCGCCTTTAACCTGTAACACATAACATCTTTTTGTTTTTGAGACCAAGTCCGGCGAAACAACAATAGTTTCTGTAGGGTTTTGTATGGCTTCAATCGGCCTTCCGGCAGCAATGTATCCGACTAATGACAGTTCAATACCGGAGAGGTTAGCGGATATTTTTTCATCAAGAATCTCAATTCCTCTAACAGCTCCTTCAAACCGCCTTATAACACCTTTTTTTACAAGAGCCTGAAGGTGTTCGTGTACAGTTGCGAGGGAAGATAGGTTCATGGCATCCGCTATTTCAGTTAGTGTTGGTGAAGTTCCACTTTTTTGTATGTATTGCGAGATATATTCTACAATTTCTTTTTGTCGTTTATATAATGTTACTGGACTCATGAATACATAATACCGAAGACTTACCGAAGTTGTCAATGGGTTAGTTTAGGCAGATATAATCTCATTTTGTATATGTTGCATCCTGTAATAATTTATGTTAGCATGGAATCCTAACTCCCCCCGGTTCTTTACGACCCGGGGGCTTTCTTAGTATATGAGTCAAGTTCATTGTTATGAGTAAGAAAATTTTAGTTCAATTTGATGGTAGTAATTTCTACAATAAGGTTAAAAAGAGTGTACTTGGTATCCACTTAACAAATTTTAATTATGCAGGTTTAGTTCAATCAATAACACAGGAAAAGTCTTCCAAAACTATTTATTATGTTGGTGAAATTAAAAAATATCTAGGAAATAAGAAATCAGAAATTCTTTATGCAAACCAACAATCTCTTTTTTCTCACTTAAGAAAACAGAATATAAAAGTAAAGCTTGGGTATCTTTTAATGTCTGATGGTAAGTATCATGAGAAGGGCGTTGATGTGCAAATTGCGGTAGATATTGTCCGAGGTGCTATTAAAGACGAATACGACATTTGTTACCTAATTTCTTCCGATACAGATCTTCTTCCAGCTATTCAAACCGCCAAAGATGAAAAGAAAAAGATTGTCTACGTAGGTTTTGAAAAATTCACCAGCAGGGCTTTATCCAAAAATTGCTCTTCATACTTGATCCTTAAGAAAAGCCAAATCTTGGCGTTTAATAAATAATTAAGCCGTTTACTTACTTTTTTGTAGAAATCTTTTTTATAGAAATAACGTAGGCACCTATTACAATAATCACAAAGCCCATTCCCAATACTTGCAGGTTTCTTTCTCCGCCACTAAAAACTTGCACAATAATAACAAAAACGCCAGCTACAATTGCAAAGATACCCACCAACTTTTTCTTATCCATACAATAATAGTATATTTGGTAGTTCAATAAGTCAATTGCCGTAGAAAACCCAAATACTATGTTAGAATATTTAAATGTTTAAATTAAAATCGCCGTTTAAACCAACTGGAGATCAGCCAGCAGCAATAAAACAGCTAATAGATGGAATAAATTCAGGAATTAAAAATCAGGTTTTACTGGGAGTTACCGGAAGCGGAAAAACCTTTACTCTTGCCAACGTTATTCAAAATACCAACAGACCGGCACTTGTTGTTTCACACAATAAAACTTTAGCAGCTCAGCTTTACCAGGAATTTAGAGACTTTTTTCCAGAAAATGCAGTTGAGTATTTTGTAAGTTACTATGACTATTTTCAACCAGAAAGCTATATTCCTCAAACCGACACATATATAGAAAAAGACGCTGATATTAATGAAGAAATTGATAAACTTCGTCTTTCCACAACCACATCTTTAATGACAAGAAAAGACGTTATTGTTGTGGCATCAGTTTCTTGTATTTATAACTTAGGTTCACCTGCGGAATATTCAAGCCACGCACTTGAATTAAAGAAAGGTATGAAAATAAGAATCGTAGATTTACTAAAAAGGCTTTCACAGATTCATTACGATAGAAATGATATGGATTTTGCAAGAGGGAATTACAGAGTACGTGGAGATATAATAGATATTTTTCCGGCATATCAAGACTACGCAGTTAGACTAGAAGTTTTTAACGGTTTATTAGTCAATATATTTTATTTTTATCCTTTGACCGGTGAAAGTCTTAATAGGGACAATAACTCTGTGTTAATCTATCCGGCCAAGCATTATATAACAGCAGAAGAGAGGCGTGACGAAGCGATGGAAAAAATCAACCAAGATCTTAAAATCGCCCTTAAAGTACTTAAAAATGAAAATAAAACTATTCAAGCGTATAGACTTGAGCAAAGAACAAATTATGATCTGGAAATGATTAAAGAAATTGGATATTGCAAAGGAATAGAGAATTATTCAAGATATTTTGACGGAAGAAAAGAAGGAGAATCCCCTTACACTTTGCTTGATTTTTTTCCAAAAGATTTTGTTGTTTTTATAGATGAGTCACACATAACTATCCCGCAAATTCGAGGAATGTATAACGGAGATTTTGCCAGAAAAAGTACATTAATAGAACATGGATTTAGACTCCCTTCCGCTCTAGACAACAGGCCGTTAAGGTTTGAAGAGTTTATGTCAAAAATAGGACAGACAATTTACAATAGCGCCACCCCTTCGGAATGGGAAATGAGCTTAAGTTTAGGGAATATTGCCCAGCAATTAATACGACCAACCGGAATAATAGATCCGAAGATTACAATTTTACCCTCACAAAATCAGATTCTTGATTTAATGGAAAGAATTAAAGATAAAACAAGTAAAGGCCAACGAGTTCTAGTAACAACTTTAACAAAAAGAATGGCAGAGGAATTATCATCATTTTTGCTTGAAAAAGGGGTAAAAGTAACTTATCTACACTCAGATATTCTAACTCTTGAAAGAACAAATATATTGGATAATTTAAGGCGCGGTGAATATGATGTTCTGGTGGGAATAAATTTACTAAGAGAAGGCCTTGATTTACCGGAAGTTTCTTTAGTTGCAATATTGGATGCTGATAAAGAAGGATTCTTAAGGTCCGATACTTCTTTAATTCAAACTATGGGAAGAGCTTCGCGACATTTAGAAGGAGAAGTAGTAATGTATGCGGATAATATAACCAAAAGTATGCAACGGGCAATAGACGAAGTTGCAAGAAGAAGAAAGATTCAGGAGGATTATAATATTGAGCACGGGTTAACTCCAACCAAAATAGAACGGCCGTTTAGGGAAAAATTAATTGATGAAGTTATCGAAGAATCACTTAATCCTAAATCAAGGAAAAATAGAATAGATGAGATTGATTTTGCACAGCTTCCTCCTGACAAATTAAAATCTGAAATAAAAAAGTTAACCGAAATGATGAAATATGAAGCCGAAATGTTAAATTTTGAAAGAGCAGCAGTTTTTAGAGATAAGTTACGTGATCTAAAAGAAAACCCTTGACCTTCTGAATAACCTATACAATAATTAACTTTAGTATTTCCTGCTCATTTCAGTTAGTGTGATAAAGTGGGAAAAAATAAAGACAAAAGACAAAATATATTACGCGATTTCATTGTTAACTTTTTTGCGAAATCCGCCGGTCTGGTTTCGTTTTTAGGTTATTCCGCACTTTACCCGTTTGAAGTATTAAGAAATAAATTCTCTTCAATTTTTTATATTATTCTTAATTCTGTAAAAGCATTAATAAAAATTTGTGTAGAAGTAACTAGAAGGATTTACAATTTTAGTAAACGAATAGCCGAAAAATATCGTTCTCGAAGAAAACTTATCGAAGTACATAAAGTAAGCACAAAAAAGAAGAAAAGAAAGTTTACTTCGATTGCGCAATTAGGATTGAAAAAAGTTAGAGTACTGTTGAAAAAACGTCAAATTCATTTTGTAACCGGCATTATATTTTCTTTTATATTTGTTTATATACCTTTATCCGCATATAGTTGGTATAGGAATCTGCCTCAACCCATTCTTCTTTCTCAAATTACTAATAGATCAACAAAAATACTTGATAGAAAGGGAAGACTGCTATACGAAATTTACGTAGACAGAAAATATGATCCGGTTTTGTTAACGGATATTCCAAAAAACGTCATTGATTCAACATTAGCTATAGAAGATTCTGAATTTTATACCCACAAAGGAGTTAGACCTTTAAGCATTATTAGAGCAGCAAAAGCTACTTTCTTTGATTCAAGCGTGCAGGGCGGTTCAACTATAACTCAGCAGTTAGTAAAAAATGTTTTACTCTCCCCGGAAAGAACAGTTTCAAGGAAGGTTAAAGAAATTTTCTTAGCCCTTTTGGTTGAAACACAATATTCCAAAAATGAAATTCTTGAACTTTATTTAAACAATATTGCGTATGGAGGAACATCGTGGGGGATTCAATCGGCATCAAAAAAATATTTTGATAAGGATGTACGTGATTTAAATTTAGCCGAAGCAAGCTTTTTAGCAGGACTTCCTTCATCTCCTAGCGTTAATTCTCCTTTTAGTGGAAATTTAGAGATTTCAAAACAAAGACAACGGTTAGTTTTGGATCGTATGGTTAAACTTGGTTACATAACAAGATTAGATGCGGATGAGGCATCAAATGCGGAGTTAACCTTTGCATCTCAGAAGAGCTATATTAGAGCTCCACATTTTGTAAATTATGTAAAAACTCAACTATACGAAAAATATGGCCAACATTTAGTTGATTTTGGAGGGTTAACTGTAACTACAACTTTGGATCTTGATGTACAAGAAAAAGCGCAGGAAATAGTTACGAACGGGGTCAAAGAAAGTGCTGATTTAAATATTTCAAATGGAGCCTCCGCAATAATTGACGTAAGAAGTGGGGGGATTTTGGGATATGTGGGATCTGTAGATTATTTTTCAGAAAATGGAGGCGCGTTTGATGTTGTAACAGCTAGTAGACAAGCAGGATCGGCTGCAAAACCAATAACATATGCATTGGCTTTTGAAAAAGGTCTTACTCCCGCCTCATTTATTGACGATTCTCCAATTACTTTTCAATCATACGGCCAAACTTACACACCTGTAAATTATGATGGAAAATTTCATGGAGTTGTAAGTTTAAGGCAGGCGTTAGCAAATTCTTATAACATTCCGGCAGTTAAACTTGTAAAGAATTTAGGTGTTGAGAATATGGTTGCGCTAGCCAATAAAATGGGTTTAAAAAACTGGAAGTTCGATAGTTCTTACGGTTTATCTGTAACCCTAGGTGGTAAAGAGGTTAGGCTTTTGGATTTAACGAATGTATACGCAACATTAGCCAGAAGTGGTGTATATAGGGACGTAACGTCTTTTATATCAATTAAAGATGCAAATGGTTTTGAAATTTATAACAAAAATGATCAAAAAGAAGAAAGGGCAATTTCTGACGGTATTTCGTATCTAGTGACCAACATTCTATCAGATAATTATGCAAGATCCGGGGCGTTTGGGTTTAATAACTCGTTGAATATACCTAAGCACACTGTAGCAGTAAAGACAGGAACTACTGACGCAAAAAGAGATAATTATACTTTTGGTTATACTCCATCGTATGTGGTTGGAGTATGGGTTGGCAATAACGATAACACTCCTATGAACCCCCAGCTAGCGTCAGGTCTTTCGGGTGCCGCGCCAATTTGGAATAAAATCATGCTAAGTCTTCTGAATGGTTTTGAAAATGAAACTTTTTTGCCACCTCCAAGCGTTGTGTTTAGAAACTATCCTGAATGCAAAAACAGATCTGAAGTGTTTATAAGAGGGACTGAACTTAAAAGTATTTGCAGTGTTCCAAATGATAAAAGTAAGGAGAAGAATAAAAAAAATGATAGGAGGTGATCTTAATGAAATTTAGAGAAACATTAAACAAAGTAATGGATAAAATAAAAGAAGATAATCCAAAAGCGAACTGGGGAAATCTTATAACAGGTATAGGAATACTTGTTCTCATCGCATTTTTTAGCGTTTGGTATTTTGGTAAAACATCAAATAATACCGGATTAAACCAAATCATAAATTCAGTGAAGAACGGTAACATAAAAACCGAAGTGCAAGGGACAACAGACACATCACAAGCTATTAAGGTAGAAGTACTTTCGGGCGAAGGTTTGTGGCAGGTTGCCGAAAGAGTATGCGGTGATGGTGAAAAATATAATTATATGGCATTGGCAAACAATTTAAATTTGTGGTCTGAAATAAAGTCAGGACAATCTTTAGTTGTTGACTGTGGTCCGTCTAATTAGTTTTTATTCTGCCCTAAAGTAAATGATAAAAAACGTACATGATAATGATGCTTCTGTAGGTTTAGTGAAGTATGGATATTTAAGTATTGGTGTTAATGCGGTTGATATTAAAGAATACTTGCACAAGCACGTTTTAAATAAATCCGAGCTTCCACTGCACAATAAAGTTGAACTCGAAGAACTTTTTAGAAATTTTAGTTCATTTGAGGGTAAAAGAAAGTTAATTAGATATATTTCAAGTATTCTAGATTGTCCTGTGTTTATGTTAGATGAGGATTTAAGCCTTTTTATTGCCGTTGGATTTTCGACATATATTAAACGAAACGAAATGTTTGGTGATGAATTACACTCACTATTAACATTTTTAGATAATCCTGAATTTATACAAAAGACTTTGGCAGATAATTTTACTTTGTATCCAATTTGCTTTTGTTTTGATTTTGTACTAGAAGATAAGATTGTTACATCTTTGTGTGCTGTGTCTACGACGTTAATTGATAATATGGTTCTTGGTGTAGTTGGTAAAACGGATATAAATTTTGATCTAGTAGTTCCTCTTCTTAACTATATTTCAAGAAAAGCAATTTAAGGTTTCACAAACCCGAAGTTTTACCGTATACTAACTTTTATGTTAAAACCATTAGAAGAGATCAAGATTTACGGTGCGCGTGAGCATAATCTAAAAAACGTTGATTTAACGGTTCCAAAAAATAAAATTGTAGTGTTTACAGGTGTTTCAGGATCCGGAAAATCATCTTTGGCGATGGATACGATTTATGCGGAGGGGCAAAGAAGATATGTTGAAAGCCTTTCATCGTACGCAAGACAGTTCTTAGGTGTAATGGACAAGCCGGATGTAGACAGAATAGATGGTTTATCTCCCGCAATTGCAATTGATCAAAAAACTACTACTAAAAATCCTAGATCAACGGTTGGAACTGTAACTGAGGTGTACGATTTTTTAAGACTTTTGTTTGCGAGAATAGGCCACCCACATTGTCCGTCATGTGGAAGGGAGATAAGCCGACAAAGCATAGAACAAATAGTTGACAACATTTTTAATCTTATTAAGGATAGTCCTGAATATAAATCTATAAGAGGTGTTAGATTAATGATTATGTCGCCAGTTGTTAAAGATAGAAAGGGCGAGTACTCTTCTTTGTTTGGAAATTTGAAAAAACAAGGAATTATTAGAGCTAGAATAGACGGTAAAATAAGAGATTTAAATGAAGATTTTGACTTAATAAAAACAAATAAACATACCATAGAAGCCGTTCTTAGCAGATTTATCATTTCGAAAAGTAAGTTTGCGGTTTTAGCTGACAGAAAGACTTTTGAAGCGCAAATTACTCAATCTATTGAAACAGCTTTAAGGCTTGCAGGCGGTAGTGTAATTGTTTCTGTAGTTTTGGATAAAGAGTTTGATTTTTCAAATTCACCGTTGGTTTTTGAAGATCATCTATATTCCGAAAATTTTGCTTGTCCTTTTTGTAATATATCTTTGCCAGAAATAGAACCAAGAAGTTTTTCATTTAACTCTCCTCATGGCGCTTGTCCTAAATGTGACGGATTAGGAACTCAGCTTGAAGTTGATGAAAAAGTTGTAGTAAATCCACGATTGACAATAAAAGAAGGTGGTATTTTTCCTTGGGCTAGGCTTTTTGAGCATAACTCGTGGACCGCAATGGTAATCGATGCTGTAGCTAAAGAATATAACTTTTCTCTTAATATTCCGATTGAGCAGTTAGGTTCGGATGTGTATAAATTATTAATGTACGGAGCCCCGCATGGCAAAAAATTTAGAGTACATTACAAAACAAGAGATGGAAACGAGGGTGATTTTAACGCAAATTTTGAAGGTGTAATACCTAATTTAAAAAGGAGATTTGCCGAAACAAAGTCCGATTTTATTCGAAATGAAATAGAAAAATACATGGTGAACGAGCCTTGCATTTTATGTTCGGGAGCTAGGTTAAAAAAGGAAGCATTGTCTGTAACTGTTGATGAAAAAAATATTTTTAAAGTAACAGAGTTTTCAATTGATAAATTAACTGATTGGATTTCAAATCTCAATTTAATTTTGTCTGAAAGAGAGAAGACTATTTCTACGCCTGTTTTTAAAGAAATAAAATATAGACTTGAATTTTTAGTTGATGTTGGATTATCTTATTTGACTTTAGGTAGAAGCGCATCTCATTTATCCGGAGGAGAATCGCAAAGAATAAGATTAGCATCGCAGATAGGATCGGGACTGTCGGGAGTTTTATATGTTCTTGATGAACCGTCAATTGGTTTACATCAGAGGGATCAATCAAAACTTATTACCACTTTAAAACATCTTAGAGATTTAGGAAATACTGTTCTTGTTGTTGAACATGACGCAGAAACAATGCTTGAAAGTGACTACATTTTTGATGTTGGCCCCTATGCGGGAGAATTAGGTGGGCAGATTATTGCACATGGTACGCCAGATGAGATTAAGAAGAATCCTAAATCTTTAACCGGACTTTATTTATCTGGCAAAAGGCAAGTAGGCAAAGAAGTTGGGAAAGCTTTTGATTCAATTGAACTTGACGAAATTGGTAAGTTTTATAGAAAAGGTGTGTACAAAGAAGGGGACGTTTTGTCATTAACCAAAGCGTCAGGAAGAAATCTTAAAAATGTTGATTTAACGCTACCTTTAGGCAAGCTTATTTGTATTACGGGAGTATCCGGATCCGGAAAGTCAACGCTAATTATGGATACCTTTTTAAAAGCGTTAAGACAAGAATTTGGTTTAAAAAATGAAGAAAAACCCGAGCCATACGAAGTACTTACCGGAGTTGAAAATATAGATAAAGTAGTATCAATAGACCAGTCTCCAATTGGAAGAACACCAAAATCAAATCCTGCAACTTACACAAAAACTTTTGATTTTATACGTGATTTGTACTCGCAAACCCAAGAGGCAAGAGTACGAGGCTATAAAACCGGAAGGTTTAGTTTTAACGTAAAAGGCGGAAGATGTGAAGCCTGTGCGGGGGAAGGCCAAATAAGAATTGAGATGCAGTTTATGCCCGATGTTTATATTAATTGCGAAGTTTGCGGAGGTAAACGGTACAACCGTGAGGCGTTAGAGATTCACTACAAAGATAAAAATATAAGTGAAGTACTAGATATGACTGTTGACGAAGCGCTGAATTTTTTTGACAACATCCCGTACATAAAAAGAAAGCTAAAAACAATTGCGGATGTAGGTTTGGGATATATTAAGCTTGGCCAGCCGGCACCAACATTATCGGGGGGAGAGGCGCAAAGAGTAAAACTGTCCCTTGAGCTTTCGAAAAAGTCAACAGGAAGGACCTTGTATATTCTGGATGAGCCTACCACCGGCCTTCATTTTTATGATTTAGAGAAATTAATTTTTGTGTTAAAACGACTTACTTCAAAAGGTAATACCGTTGTAATAATAGAACACAATTTAGATGTTATTTCTAATGTCGATTGGATTGTGGATTTAGGTCCTGAAGGTGGCGATAAAGGCGGGAATATAGTTTTTTCAGGTACTTTGGCCGACTTATTAAAAGATAAAAAGTCATATACAGCGCAAGCGCTAAGAAAATTAAAACCAACACTTTAGTTGTGGAAACTTCTCTATAGATTTTTGGTTTTCCTTTTGTTGCTTCTGTATTTAGAAATCTTTCTTCTTTATTGAATATTTCATACCTTATTATTTTATCTGATTTTTTTATGTAAATTTCTTTAACGGCAAGAGGAGGTAGTTGTAGTATTTTTCCGTCGAGTGAATATATAGATATCGCGCCCTCATTGCTCACGTAGTATTTTTTATAACCTTGTAGAGTCTTTAATATGTTAACGTTTGGAGCATTGTACAAAACAATTTTTTCCTTAAAATCGTTTTCCGGTTTTTCAACTTGCGAAAATTCTACGTCAACTTGTTTTTCATCCACACTTGTTTTGTAGGCACCGGCCGGAAGTGGAGTTTCAGAACTTAGCCCTTTAACTACAAAGACAAAATGATTCGTATCCATTTTAGTGAAATAATCAAGCCCGGAAGTACTGCCCCATGTAGGATCCACAGCTACCCATCCAAAATTTGGATCATAATATTCAGGCCATGAATGTAAAAAATCACCTCCACGAAGGTTTATTGACAAAGGTGTAATGTAGTTTTCTTGAGTAAACGCGTATCCGTTTAGCTCTCTTGCAGGTATTCCCATTCCTCGACTTAGTGCTATAAATAAATCGGTAAATTCCATACAAGTCCATTTGCCGTTTTTATCAAGAGATTTATTGGCTCCGTATCTAATTACATTTTCTTTTTTTATTGCGTCAAAGTTATAATTAAGAGTGGAAACTACAAATTTATATATATTTTGAGTATTTTGAGATACATTTTTTTTGCCGTCAAATAGCTTATTTGAAACGTCTTTTATCTTTTTTGAGTCTGTTTCCCAGTATTTCTGACTTCTAGTGTAGACTTTATAATCATTTGGAATTTCAGAAAAACTACCTCCAAATTCCGGTTGAATTTGCTTGCCATAAACTTTTGCTGATCCAATTAGTGAAATAAATTGTTCATTATTTGGTTTAATCCTGTATCCCGCAAGAATATTTCCATCCTTATCAACTTTTGTATAGAGTGGTTTTGGAGATAATGAATTAAACGCAACCTGCTGTTTATATGAAATATCCGGTGGTAATGCTATTTCTTGTGTAGTTGTAAACTTTGACAAATTCTGTAAGTGGTAGTCAAGCTTAAAATTTAGAACCTGGTTTTTTCCAAAGGCAGCAGATATCCCTTCATTTTTAACACTGCTTTTATTAAAGCTATATTCTAAACCCGAATTATTTTCTAACGTGTTAATAGGAGTTGGTGATATAAAGATTTTTTCTCCAAAATCTTGCGGTATTACAAGTTTCACATCGTAAATTTTAACTGCCTCAAGTATATCGATTTTAGGAATATATACATTCCATATCTGCCCTATTTTGTAAGCTATATCCTTTGATTTATATGTTAGCGTCCATTTATATTCTCTGCCTTCGCCAATAACTTGTTCATTAAAATCAATATTTATTGAAGTTACATCGTTCTTTTCCGACACTTTTATTTTTAAGGGACCTTTTTTATCAAAGGCTTTTACATCATACACGTGCATTTGAGAGATATTTAGTAAATAATTTTTTGCAAATACGCTACTTTTCTTATTAAAAATTGATAAGCTTTGAGTTATTTGGACCTCGCCGTTTTTTGATACCTCATATAGTACCTTGTATTGTGTTTCAAAATCATCTGAAGCCATCACAGTTTTTGGTGCGTAAAAAACCACAACGCACAGAAAAAAAACACTAACTAATTTAAATATCCTTTTCATATGGTGCGTAAATTTTATCACGTATTTAGTGGTAAAATCGGGAAATGGCTAATATGGAATTGTTATCAAAAGTTAAAAATTTACCCAAAGTTCCCGGAGTTTATATGTTTAAGAACAGCAATGGCGAGATAGTGTACGTTGGGAAAGCTAAAAATTTAAATAATAGGGTGGGGTCGTACTTTAAGAATAAACTCGATATTAACTCAAAAACCTGGCAATTAGTTCAAACCATTCACAATATCGATTTTATTGAGGTTGCTTCTGAATTTGAAGCACTAATTTTAGAGGCCAGTCTCATTAGAAAATTCGACCCAAAATATAATATCGTTCTTAAAGACGACAGATCGTACTTATACATTGTTATAGAAAATGAGAAACTTAAAAAAGACGGGATTTCAATTATTTTACCCAAACTAGTTCTTGCAAGAAGAAGGGATTTAAAGAATGGTGTTAAAGCCTTCGGGCCCTTCCCCGAAAGTAATACAGCAAAAAACGTTTTATATACTTTAAGAAAAAATATAGGGTTTAGAGACTGTTCTTCAGTTAAATTTCAGCGATATTCGAAGCAGAATAAATTCTGCTTGTATGGACATTTAAATCTTTGTCAGGCTCCTTGTTTGTTAGGTAATAATACTTCTTTATACAAAAAGGAAATAAAAAACATAGAAAGGATATTGTCCGGAAAATCAAGTGTTTTGTACAAGTACTATGAAAGTCAAATGAACAAGGCGTCTAATAGACAGGACTATGAAACTGCGAAAATTTTTAGAGATTTATTAAAAAAATTAGATTACATTAGGATAGATTTCAAAGCAACTCAAAGTTACTTAGACAATCCTTATTTAATAGATGATATTATAGACAATTCACTTTCTGAACTTGTTAAAAATCTTCCAATTTTAACAGATAAACCAAAACGAATTGAGTGCTACGATATTTCAAATTTATCCGGGAAGGAAGCCACAGCCTCAATGGTTGTTACAACAAATGGCAGAATCGATAAATCCGAATATAAGAGATTTCAAATTAAATTAAAGGACTCCCCTGATGACTTTGAAATGTTAAGGGAAGTTTTAAGAAGAAGATTTTCGCTTGAAAAAGAAAAAAATCAAAAATGGTCAACGCCGGACCTTATTATTGTAGATGGCGGAAAAGGCCAGGTATCGGCTGTTCTTAATGTTCTTAATGAAAAGCAATTAAAAATACCATTAATAGGTATCGCAAAAAGGTATGAAACAATAATATATTTTGATAAAGGGGAATTTAAGGAAGCTCGTCTTGATAGAACTAATGAAGGATTGAAATTAATACAAAGAATGCGCGACGAGGCTCATAGATTTTCACGAAGATATCACCATTTGCTTAGGCTTAAGAAACTTACCTTGTAACCAATGACATACTGTATAATTGACCTATGAAAACTATCATAAAATCCATAGTTTTTTCTTATATAGCGTTAATATTGAGTAGAAAAGCTATTAATGGGTTAAGTTTTGGCTCGGACGAGATTAGATCTATGGCTTTAATACTAATCGCACTATCCTTACTAAATATGTTTATGGTGCCTATTTTTAAGCTTATTTCACTTCCTTTTTCCGGCATTGTGTTTATTTTTTTCAGTTTTATCCTAAATTTAATAATCCTGTACACCTTAACGATATTTATCCCTAATTTTAAAATAATAGAATCTACCATACCGCAGTTGAGAATTTTTGGTTTTATGCTACCATCTAAGCATCTGACGGTATTTTGGTCGGCCATATCGTCGTCTTTAGTGTTTACTCTTGTGTATGGTTTTTTTGATTGGATGGGTAGAAGGTAAGAATGCGTTATTTATTTTTATTACAAATAGCTCAAATTTTTATAAGTATATTTCTCTCAATGTTTGTTATGATTCAAGCTAAAGGTGTTGGGTTATCAAGTTCGGTTGGGAGTTCTATTGGGTATTACAGAACACGAAGGGGAGTTGAAAGGGTTGTTCTTTATTTAACACTATTTTTTTCTGTAGCTTTTGTTACAAATTCTTTACTGCTGGTAATTTTAAGCTAAATTATGAACGAAGTAACTATAGAGGGTGGAAATCCACTCATTGGCAATGTAAAAGTTTCCGGAGCAAAAAATTCTGCTGTTAAAATAATTGTCGCCGCTCTTTTGAGCAACGAAGATATTGTACTTGAGAATGTCCCAAGAATAGATAACGTACTAACTGATTTAAAAATCATTGAATGTTTGGGCGCAAAAGTGCAGTGGCTTGGGCCGAATAGACTGGTAATAAACGGCTCGGGATTAGATTCCTACGAGATTCCGCTTGACCTTGGATCTAAAAATAGGACAGCGTCTTTATTAGCGGCACCTTTAATATTTAGATTTGGAAAAGCAAGAATTCCTTTACCAGGCGGTTGCAGAATAGGTCCCAGGCCAATAAATAGATGGATAGAAACATGGCAAAGTTTTGGTATAAACGTTGAAGAAAAGAATGGTGTTTTATATTTAGAAAGCGGAAAACTTGAGCCTGCAGAGATTGCTTTTAAAATAAATACCCATACAGGAACAGATAACGCGGTTATTTTTTCGTCTTTTATACCGGGAAAGTCTACGATTTTAAACGCTGCTGAAGAGCCGGAAGTTGATGATTTAATTGAGTTTTTAAATTTAATTGGCAGTGAGATTGTAAGAGTTGAAGGTAAAAGAATAGAAGTTCTTGGAAAGAACGTTTTCAAAGGCGGGAGTTTTAAAATAATGTCTGATAGGAATGAGATAGCTACTTTTGCTACAGCTGCCGTACTCACACGCGGTAACATAACTATTTCTCCCGTTAATAAGGCAAATTTGCTATCTTTCGTTAATTTAATTGACAAAATGGGATGTACATATGAATTTTCCGGAGAGGAGATGCGGGTTTGGTATAACGGTGGAAAGCTAAATCCAGTAAATGTTACAACATCTCCGGCACCGGGTTTTATGACCGATTGGCAGCCTCTAGCTGTTTTACTTTTGACACAAGCCGAAGGAGAAAGTATTGTTCATGACACTATTTACACGGATAGGTTTTCATATACAAAAGACTTAAATTCTATGGGTGCGGAAATAAACGTTATAAAACCTTCGGAGGTTGGAATCGAGGCTGTCATAAGTGACGATATGTATGATGTTAAAAAATTTGGTGAGCCAAAAACTATAGCCAAAATTCACGGTCCTACAAAATTTCACGGAACAAAAGCAAACATTCCTGATCTAAGAGCGGGTGCCGTTCTTGTACTTGCAGCTCTTACTGCAACCGGAAAAAGTAATCTCTTAGGTGTTGAAAACATAGAAAGGGGATATGAGGATTTTTTTGATAAGTTGAAAAATTTGGGAGGTAAAATAGTTACTTAAATATATGCTAGGTCAATTAATTTATTTATTCCTCACACTCATGATTACACTTGCCTTGTATCCGGTATGGATTAGCTTTGTTTATAAATTTCATATGGGTGAAAAAATACGTGAAGACGGTCCTCAAACTCATCTTACAAAATTAGGCACTCCAACAATGGGAGGTTTAGTTTTTATTATTACGGTTTCTCTTATCACTTTTATTTTTAACAGATCTCGAACTCAAACTTTATTCCCAATCTTTGTGGCGTCAATGGCCGGTCTTTTTGGTTTAATAGAGGATTTTTCAAAAATCTATAAAATGGTAGCGTTTAAAAAGGAAGTCAGGAAAAACATATTTAACACCTTTTTTTATAAGTTATTACTTAAGCCATGGCACTTATTTAAGGAGTTTTGGAGAGTGGTTGGGAGTAGTACAGATAGAGGTTTACAGACATATCAAAAATTTCTAATTCAATCTCTCATTGGAGGTTTTATTTCGTATTGGACTTATTTTAAGTTGGGTTGGGATTATATCTGGCTTCCTTTGATCGGCGATGTTCATATTGGGTTTTTTTATCCACTTATTATATTTATCCTTTTTGTGGCCGTTTTAAATTTTGTTGCATTTACCGACGGACTTGATGGTTTAGCAGGAGGGCTTAGCTTATTTTCATTTGGGGCTTTTTGGATTCTTTCAACTTTTTTGGGATATCGTGCATTGGGAACCTTGTCCGCAACTTTTATAGGCGCTATACTTCCGTTTTTATACTTTAATGTAAATCCGGCCAGAATTTTTATGGGAAATGTGGGATCCCATGTTCTTGGCGCTACACTAACAATTCTTGCTGTAGTTATGCATAGGGAAGTTGCCTTGCTGTTTATTGTAGGAGTCTTTCTTATTGATGGCCTTTCAAGTCCACTGCAACAGCTTTCAGTAAAACTAACCGGCAAAAGAATATTTAGAATGGCTCCGCTACACCATCATTTCGAATTACTTGGTTGGTCGGAATCAAAAGTTGTAGTAAGATTTTGGCTTTTTGGCATACTATTATCATTTATTGGGGTATTCATTGGTCTCTCCTAATTCCAAACATTTTTCTAATAACAAAGCATTCTTAGCCTTGATAGCGTTTATGCTTTGCTTTGGCATTATTATGATTTACGATGCAACCGCCGTATTTTCTCAAAGTACATTTGGAGAGGCATTTAGACTTGTAATTTTACAGGTCGGTTGGGTTGTTGTAGGAAGCATTATATTTCTTTTTTTTTACAAATACGATTACAGAAAAATTGCTAAAATTTCATACCCCTTGTTTGGATTTACCTTGTTACTACTTATTATATTAGCAATTTTTGGCCTTTTACCCTGTAAAGAAAAAACCGCTTTTACGCCGTGTGTGAATGGAGCAAATAGATGGTTTTATTTAAATCCAAAGCCATTGCCTGAAATTCCTTTTATTGGGATATTAAGCTTTCAGCCAAGCGAGCTGGCCAAGTTATCTTTAATTTTGTATTTAGCAGTACTACTTGATAAAAAGAAAGAAGGAAAATTTGATCAGCTTTTTAGTTTTTTAGTAGTTTCAGGTTTGGTTTCTTTTTTAATTTTTTTGCAACCTAATTTATCTAATGCTTTCTTGATTTTCGCCATAGGACTTTCTATGTATATAGCTTCTGATGCAGTACTATGGCCCGTCATTGCTTCAACGCCCATATTCGGTGTTCTTGGGTTTTTGTTTATTTTTACATCAGATTACAGAAAAACGAGATTTCTAACTTTAATTAATAACAAATCTTCTGGAGAATTATCTGTTGGTTACCATATAAAGCAAATTCTCATAGCTTTAGGATCCGGCGGTTTGTTTGGTATTGGTTTTGGTCAATCTAGACAAAAATTTCAATATTTACCGGAAGTAGCGTCGGACTCAATATTTGCGATAATAGGTGAGGAACTTGGGTACATAGGAACAATATTTGTTATTTTATTGTTCGGAGCACTTATATATAAAGGTTTCAAAATTGCTTCTAACTCTCCGGATTTAGTTGGAAGACTTTTAGCTGTTGGAGTTACTGTTTGGATTGGGATGCAGTTTTTTATAAATGTTGCTGCAATGACACGTCTTATTCCATTAACCGGTATGCCTATTCCATTAATTTCATATGGAGGCTCTTCGATGGTTTTTAGTTTAGCCGGACTTGGGATTTTAGGAAGTGTTGGGAGGTCAAACCACTCATGAAATTAGTTATAACCGGAGGTCATCACACATCCGCGATGCCCGTAATACATGAATTAAAGAAATCTCACCCTGAGGTTGAGATATTTTGGATTGGGCATAAACATTCACTTAAAGGAAACAAAAATGAAACACTTGAGTTTATAGAAATATCAAAAGAAAATATTCCATTTTATGAACTTATGGCAGGTAAAGTTTACAGAACTGCTAATATTGGAATGTTGTTAAAAATACCATTTGGATTTATTCAGGCATTTTGTCTTTTGCTTAATACTAAACCGAATGTAATTTTATCCTTTGGTGGTTATTTGGCTGCCCCTGTTGTATTTGCCGGATGGATACTTGGAATTCCTTCTGTAACTCATGAGCAAACAGTTGTCTTAGGATATGCCAACAAATTCATATCCTATTTTGCTAAAAAAATACTTATTTCTTGGGAGTCTTCAAGAAAGTATTTTAAAAGTGATAAAACTATTCTAACCGGCATCCCTTTGAGGGAATCAATTCTTTTACAAAAGACTAATAAATATGAATTTGAGAACAATCTTCCTATAATTTTTATAATTTGTGGAAAAAACGGATCGCATAAAATAAATGAATTAGTTCTTGCTAACCTTAAAGACTTATTACTATTTACGAATATAGTTCATCAAACCGGCAGCCACTCTATATATAACGACGTCGAAGTTTTAAAAAATGAGTACAACATGATACGAAATGAAATTAAAGGAAAATATTATGCTAAAGAATATGTTTTAGAAGATGAGATTGGTGAAATTTATTCAAAATCAGATTTAGTTGTTAGTAGGGCCGGCGCCCATTCAGTATACGAATTGGCCGTACTTAAAAAGCCATCAATTTTGATTCCAATTCCTTGGGTTTCACATGACGAACAGTTAAAAAACGCTCTCCTCCTTAAGTCATTCGGACTTGCCGTAATTATAGAAGAGAAGGACTTAACGTATGAAGAATTGAAAAAGCACATACAGCTGGTATTGTTTAATTTGAATGACATAAAAAAGAATTCAGCGCAATTTGATTATATTAAGGACTCCGCAAGTTTAATTGTTAAAGCGGTTATCGAGGTTGCTAATGAGAAAAAGACTTCGCTCTAAAGCGTTTTTAAGAAAATCAAGATTACTATTTAGTCTAATTCTTAAGTTTTTACTTTTCGCTCTTGTAATTTTCTTAATTTGTATTTTTATAAAGAGATCAGACTTTTTTAAAGTTAAAGACATAAAAGTTTTAGGAGCAGAAACATTTGTTAACAAAAAAGATCTAGAAAACGTTTTGTATTCCTCGGTAGTAAATAAAAATATCTTGGAAATTAATACCAGCCAGTTAAGAATCTCTGTTTTAACAAATTTTCAGGGAGCTAGGGATATTGATGTAAAGAAAATTTTTCCAAGTAAGATTATTGTAAATGTATATGAAAGAACTCCCATCGCACTTTTACAAAACAATAAAACTGATGAAATATTTATAGTTGATAATGAGGGCTATATACTTGGCACAGTGGCTAATTCAGCCAGCAATCTGCCTAGAATTTATTACGAGGGAGATATAAAAATAGGCCATTTTATTGATAGGAAATTTGCTCCGATATATTTGGAATTAATTACTTCAATTGATATGGAAAAGATACAAGTGAGTAGCATAAGTATGGATGAAAAAGATATTACGTTATATACTAATAATTCGATCGAAGTTGTTCTGGAAAAAGCTGAAAATATAGGAAGTAATATTAAGATTTTATCTAGCTTGTTAAGGCAATTAAAGACCGAAGGAAAAAGTGCTAAAAAAGTTGATTTACGGTATGATAAAGTAATAGTATCATACGAGTAGTTCAAAGAAGGCTGTCCATTTATGGCAAAAGAAAAAATTATCACAGGAATAGATGTTGGTTCCTCAAAAGTTTCAACTATAGTCGCAGCTGTTAACGAAAATAAAATATCTGTTATCGGTGTATCAAAAGTAACATCAAATGGTGTTAGGCGCGGGTGTGTAAATGATATTGATGATGCTGTTGAAAGTATCTCCTCGAGTCTCGAAAAAGCGGAGAGAATGGCGGGAGTTTCTGTTTCCGTCGCGTTTGTAACTGTTGGCGGAAGCCATATTGAATCATTAAATTCTCATGGAGTAGTTGCAGTTTCACATCAAGGTGCGGAGATTGGTATAGAAGACGTTTCAAGAGTAACTGAGGCTGCGCAAGCTGTATCTCTGCCATCAGAAAGAGAAATAATACATGTGATTCCAAGAGATTTTATTGTTGACTCACAGGACGGTATTCGAGATCCTGTTGGCATGTCAGGAATTAGACTTGAAGTAGAAACTAATGTAATTCACGGTTCTGCTACCGCAATGAAAACTTTAGCCAAATGTATATCTCAAGTTGGGGTTAACGTTGAAGACATGGTTTATGTTGGTGTGGCAAGCTCAGAAGCTGTCTTAACTGATACAGAAAAAGAACTTGGAACTTTACTAGTAGACATAGGAGGAGGAACAACTTCTCTTATTTCTTTTTACGACGGAAGT
>Ga0209343_10001270_pt1 | contig 34365 bp, 29 predicted proteins | sample RifCSPlowO2_02_FD_184026 | JGI IMG/M metagenome (GOLD analysis project Ga0209343, IMG submission 184026) | Groundwater microbial communities from Rifle, Colorado - Rifle CSP2_plank lowO2_0.2 (SPAdes) (version 2) | ecosystem: Environmental > Aquatic > Deep subsurface > Groundwater | place... | reverse complement strand
CCGCCGTGACAAGCTGCGCTCGGAGAAAATCCTCCAGGATAAGCTGTTCGAGAAAGCCGCCAACGGCAATGTGCGCCTGCACTGGAACCAGAGTCTCGACGAAGTCCTGGGCGATGCCAGCGGCGTTACCGGCGTGCGCCTGAAGGACACCCTCAACGGTGAAACCTCAGAACTGGCCCTGGCCGGCGTGTTTATTGCCATTGGCCACAAGCCCAACACTGAGCTGTTCGCCAACCAGCTGGAGATGCGCGACGGTTACCTGAGCGTGCGCGGCGGCAGTGAAGGCAACGCCACCGCCACCACCATCCCTGGCGTCTTTGCTGCGGGCGACGTGGCTGACCATGTGTACCGTCAGGCCATCACCTCTGCGGGTGCCGGCTGCATGGCGGCACTGGATGCCGAGAAGTTCCTCGACGACAATTGAGTCACCTCGGCGGGTGCCTGGCGCCCGCCTCCCCTCCCCCTGCAGGCATCCTTCCTCATGCTGACCTGGCTGCAGCGCGACTCGTTGAATTTTCCGCCACTCCATCGCGCCTTGCGCGAGCCCAACGGACTCCTGGCCGCGGGCGGCGATCTCAGCCCCGAACGCCTGATTCAGGCCTACCGGCACGGCTGCTTCCCCTGGTTTCAGGATGGCCAGCCGATTCTCTGGTGGTCGCCCGACCCACGCACCGTATTATTCCCAGACGAACTGCATGTATCGCGCAGCCTGGAGAAATGCCTGCGCCAACAGCGCTACAAGGTCACCTTCGACCAGCAATTCAGCCAGGTCATCCAGGCCTGTGCCGCGCCGCGCACCTATGCCGACGGCACCTGGATCACCACACCCATGCAGGCGGCCTACCTGCAGCTGCATGAGCAAGGCATTGCCCACTCCGTCGAGGTTTGGCGAGGCGAGGAATTGGTTGGCGGCCTCTATGGCCTGGCCATGGGCCAACTGTTTTTTGGCGAATCGATGTTCAGTCGCGCTGACAACGCCTCCAAGGTCGGCTTTGTCACCCTGGTCAGGCAACTACAAGCTTGGGGCTTTCGCCTGATCGACTGCCAGATGCCCACCCAGCACTTGCACAGCTTCGGTGCCCGCCCCATTTCACGGAACGCCTTCGCTGAGCACTTGCGCAGTGGCCTGGACCTGCCGACTAGTGCCAATTGGCGCGCCTGGTCGGGTGCCACCAGCTGACATACACTTAAATCGCACGCATCCCGTGAGGGTTACCCATGACCGAGTTGGCTCGACTCAAGTTTTACGCCACTCAAGCCCATCCCTGCAGCTACCTGCCGACAGAACAGGCCACCACCCTGTTTCTCGACCCCAGCCAGCCTATGGATGCGCAGGTCTATGCCGAACTGTCAGAAGTGGGTTTCCGCCGCAGCGGTGACCACCTGTACCGCCCGCACTGCCAAAAATGCTCCGCTTGCGTGCCCGCCCGCCTGCCTGTGGCCGACTTCAAGCCCAATCGCCAGCAAAGACGCATCCTCAGTCGCAATGCCGATCTGCAAGTGCGGGCCGTACGCCCCGCCTTCAGCGAAGAGTATTACGACCTTTACGCCCGCTATATTGAGCAACGGCATGCCGACGGCGACATGCACCCACCCAATCGCGAGCAGTTTTCGACTTTTCTGGTCCGCGACCTGCCCTTTTCGCGCTTTTACGAATTTCGCCTGGACGGCAACCTGCTCGCTGTGGCGGTCACCGACGTGTTGCCCAACGGCTTATCGGCGGTGTACACCTTCTACGATCCAGATGAAGAACATCGCAGCCTGGGACGCTTCGCCATTCTCTGGCAAATCGCCGAAACCGCCCGCCAGGGCCTGCATGCCGTCTATCTCGGCTACTGGATCAAGAACTGCCGAAAGATGAATTACAAGACGCAATACCGTCCCATTGAGCTCTTTGTCAATCAACACTGGGCGATACTCACCTGAAGCCCTTGGCGTACGCGGCCTTTTTCGGGCACAATGCACGCCGCTTTTGCCTGGCGCCAGTTGCACCGGGCCACTCATTTGTATACCGAGGGCTTTACTGCATGTCGAAAGAAGACAGCTTCGAAATGGAAGGCACTGTCGTCGACACCCTGCCCAACACCATGTTCCGTGTGGAGTTGGAAAATGGGCACGTCGTTACTGCGCACATTTCCGGCAAGATGCGCAAAAATTACATCCGCATCCTCACCGGCGACAAAGTTCGTGTTGAGCTGACCCCTTATGACTTGAGCAAAGGTCGCATCACTTACCGCGCCCGCTGATCAAGCCCTAATAAAAAACGCCCGGCTAGCCGGGCGTTTTTTATTTCCCAAGGAAAAGCCTCAGGCCATTTCCGCCGTTGTTTCATAATCGAATGTCAGCTCACCAGCGCTCACATCGATATGCACCACGCCGCCATGCTCAGCCAGGTCACCGAAGAGAATCTCTTCAGCCAGGGGACGCTTGATCCTGTCCTGAATCAGCCGCGCCATTGGCCGGGCACCCATCTGCGCATCGTAACCGCGTTCGGCCAGCCAGCCGCGCGCAGCATCACTGACCTCCAGCTGCACATGCTTGTCTTCAAGTTGCGCCTGCAGTTCGGTGAGGAACTTGTCGACGATGCTCTTGATCACCTCATGGCTAAGGCGGCCAAACTGGATAATGGTGTCCAGGCGGTTGCGGAACTCCGGGGTAAAGCCTTTTTTGATCACATCCATGGCATCCGAAGCGTGATCCTGATGGGTAAAGCCCATCGACGCACGCGCCGCAGTTTCTGCGCCGGCATTGGTGGTCATGATCAGAATCACATTACGGAAGTCGGCCTTGCGGCCATTGTTGTCGGTCAAGGTGCCGTGATCCATCACCTGCAACAGCAGGTTGAAGACCTCCGGGTGGGCCTTCTCGATTTCATCCAGCAGCAACACACAATGCGGCGTCTTGGTAATGGCCTCGGTGAGCAAACCACCTTGGTCAAACCCCACGTAACCGGGTGGCGCACCAATCAAACGCGACACCGTATGCCGCTCCATGTACTCGGACATGTCAAAGCGCACCAGTTCAATGCCCATGGCACGCGCCAACTGGCGCGCCGCCTCGGTCTTACCGACTCCGGTTGGCCCGGCAAACAGGAACGAGCCCACCGGTTTATCCGGCGACTTGAGCCCGGCACGGGACAACTTGATGGCCGTGGACAACGAATCAATCGCCCCATCCTGACCAAACACCGTCAGCTTCAGATCACGCTCCAGATTGCGCAGCAGCTCCTTGTCGGAACTGGTGACATGCTTGGGCGGAATCCGTGCGATCTTGGCGACAATGTCTTCAACCTGAGCCACCTCGATACGCTTCAAGCGCTTGGCCTCAGGCTGCAGGCGCTGATAGGCGCCGGCCTCGTCGATAACATCAATGGCCTTGTCTGGCATGTGTCGATCATTGATATAGCGCGCCGCCAGCTCTGCGGCGGCGCGCAGCGCCTCATCGCTGTATTCGATGTGGTGGTGCTGTTCAAAGCGTGCGCGCAAGCCGCGCAGGATGCCCACGGTGTCTTCGACCGAGGGCTCACCGACATCAACCTTTTGAAAGCGCCGCGCCAACGCGCGATCTTTCTCGAAGATGCCGCGAAACTCCTGAAACGTGGTCGAGCCGATGCAGCGAATCTCACCCGAGGAAAGCATCGGCTTGAGCAGATTGGAGGCATCCATTACCCCGCCGGAGGCCGCACCTGCACCGATAATCGTGTGGATTTCATCGATAAACAGAATCGCCTGGGGGCGCTTGCGTAGCTCGTTAAGCAGCGCCTTGAAGCGTTTCTCGAAGTCACCACGGTACTTGGTGCCGGCCAGCAACGCACCCAAATCCAGGGAGTAGACGACACTCTGGGCCAGCAAATCAGGCACCTGACTGTCGACAATGCGCTTGGCCAGGCCCTCGGCAATCGCGGTCTTACCGACCCCCGCCTCGCCCACCAGCAGCGGATTGTTCTTGCGTCGACGAGCCAGAATTTGCGCCACGCGCTCAACCTCAGACTCGCGCCCCACCAACGGGTCAATCCGCCCCTGGCGGGCCAGCTCATTCAGGTTGGTGGCATAGGCGTCCAGCGGGTTGCTCGATGAACTGGCATCGCCGCCGTCTTCATCCTGCATGTCCTGCTCGCCATCATGGCTATCGCCATGTCCCGGCACCTTGGAAATGCCATGGGCGATGTAATTGACCACGTCGATGCGCGCAACACTCTGCTGCTTGAGCAGAAATACCGCCTGGCTTTCCTGTTCGCTGAAAATCGCCACCAACACATTGGCGCCGGTGACCTCGCGCTTGCCGGAGCTTTGCACATGAAACACCGCGCGTTGCAGAACACGCTGAAAGCCGAGGGTTGGCTGGGTCTCGCGCTCTTCATCATGGGCGGGAATAAGTGGCGTGGTGGAGTCAATAAACTCGCGCAAATCGTGCCGAAGCTTGTCCAGATTGGCGCCGCAGGCGCGCAGAACAGAAGCCGCCGCTTCGTTATCCAACAGGGCCAGTAATAGATGCTCAACCGTCATAAACTCATGACGCTTGGTGCGCGCCTCTTTGAAGGCGAGGTTGAGGGTGACTTCGAGCTCTCGATTTAACATGCTTCACCTCTTACCCAAGTGGCCGGCATCAACCGTCCTTCTCGATTTCACAGAGTAGCGGATGCTGACTCTCCCTCGCGTACTGATTGACCTGCATCGCCTTGGTCTCGGCAATGTCACGGGTGTACAAACCGCACACCGCGCGCCCCTCAGTGTGGACCGTCAGCATGATCCTGGTGGCCTGCTCGCGATCCAGGCCAAAAAACACCTCCAACACCTCCACGACAAAATCCATCGGCGTGTAGTCATCATTCAGCAGCACCACCTTATAAAGAGGTGGCGCCTGCAAGGCGGGCTTGGCTTCCTGCACCGCCAAGTCGGAAAGATCATCCCCATGCTGTTCGGGATGATCATGATTGAATGTTAGTCGAATCTGACTGGCTGCATGCATGCTGGAAAGAGGGCTTCGCAGGTGGATTAAGCGGGATGTCGAGCAGAGTTTGAACGACTTCGCAGTCGTCCGCCGCATGACCTTGACTAACGGCAAAACAGTGTTACAACAAACCTGTACTCACACGCTGAGCACGGGAGTGTCGCACCCTCGCCGAACGGCTTGGCGCAATGCGACGCTAAAATGGATGATACTCCAGTGATGGAGACCTTTGCAGAGGGATAACGGCATGGTTAGCGGCAAGGTCAAGTGGTTCAATAACGCCAAAGGCTACGGATTCGTCCTGGCAGATGGTCGGGATGATGAGGATCTGTTCGCGCACTTTTCAGCCATCCAGATGGACGGTTATAAAACGCTCAAGGCCGGCCAGGCCGTTTGTTTCGACATCATTCAGGGCCCCAAAGGCCTGCATGCGATCAATATCAGCGCCCCCACCGCCGCGCGTAACTCGCCGGTGGTCACCAGCCCCGCAGCGACCGACACGGCCAGCGCCTGAATAAACCTCGATAATCGAACAACAAAAAAGGCCGATCATCTGATCGGCCTTTTTTGTGTTTCATGACTTTCTAGCTTTTAACCTGACTGCGTTGCCGGCGCTCGAGATAGCGTTCGACATAGGAGCAGGATGGAATCACCGTATAACCAGCGTCTTCGGCGTAGGCCAGCGCCTGTTCGGTCAAGGCCGCCGCAATCCCGCGACCGCGCAGTGCGTTGGGGACGAAGGTGCGATAAATATCCAGCGTTTGCTTGCCCAGATCCATATAGGCCAAGTAAGCGCGATGGCCGTCCACCGTTACTTCAAACTGATGGCCAGCCTCATCATGCTGAACCGCTACCACTTCACTCATTGCCAACCCTCAGCAAGCATCAGAAAAGCACTCTGACCTGATGAATCTTGTCCAGGCGCAAAGACATCTCCGCCGAACCCGACTGGAACTGCACACTCAAGTAAACCTTGCCGTTTTCCACGCGATGCAGCACCCCCTGATAATACGCACCATCGAAGGTAATGAACTGCAGGCGCTTTCCAGCATAGTCGGGCAATTGCTCGACGGCGATGAACTGCGGCCGTAGCTCGGTCGAGGCACTGGCCTGCGGCGCTTCAGCCGCGATCGGCTCCGCAAGCTTGCTTGCCGCCAGGACAACATTGGGGTCAACCCAGGCAAAGCCCAACGGCTCGACCACCTGCTGATTGACCAGCACGACGGGCTTGAGCATGCCCAGAACATCGTTGGCCGCAAAGAACTGCAGGCCATCCCAGACCATGCCCTCGGTGGGGCTGAACTCCAGGCGCAGCGACTGCGGATCGGCCAGGTAGCGGCCATAAGCGGCAAGCACTGGCGCATCGAGGGCAATACGCTGGCTGCGCAACACCCGATCAAACTGCTCGACGGCGGTTTGCACATAGCGCTTGCTGTCCTGGCCAAGCTTGCCGGCGCAATACTCCTGCACCTTGCGCTGGTACTGGTTATCGCTTACCTCCACCGTCACCTGGGATACGCGCGGCGGGTTGCTGCGCAAGTCAGCCGGTTTTTCCGACATATTGGCCAGAGTCATGGACATCTGGATGGCGGCCATGTCGCGCGTATCCGAGCGCAAGTTAAAGCTCAGCTTTTGCGCGCCGGACTGAAACTGGTAGGAAAACTCCGCATCGCTGCTAAAGGTTCGATAGCCCATGTCCAGCAGCTCGCCGGTGCCAATATTGCGCACCTTGCCACAGGCCACTTCACTCATGGCGGTAAACACGCTGCGCTCCGCCGGCTGATCATAGAGCTGGCTCATAAAGGGGCCGTGTACATCCAGCTCCAGGCCCTGCAGGCTAATGGCCATCTGCTCAGGGAACTTGCCCTCAGCCAAGCGCTCCTTAAAGCGCAACATCTCGCCCAGGCCGTGAAACCGCAACTCGGCGTGGGCCACACGCAACTCATCATTCAGTGCCGGCACACGGATCTGAAGATTATCCAGGCCGACGCGACCATCAAATGACGAGGTAATCCCGGCATATTTGATCTCCATGTACGGCGCCATCTGCTCAATGGCATCACTCATCACCGCCCGCACCGACAGCCACAGCGACAGCTTGATCAGCAATGCCACGGCCAGCAGCCCCAGCAGCGCCCATTTAACAATCTTGCTCATATCCACTTCCTTGAACGGCAGGTTATTGAGACCTGCAATAAACACCCCCGGCAGCTTATCAGCCCGGTGGACAATACGTCACGACGCAGGCCGCAGCCTCGCGGTTTAAGCCGGCACGGCAAGAACGCAGCCGGTTGCTGTATGTTTTTTGCTCAAGCTGAGCGAGCCGCGCATATTCTGGAAAAAAACCGGCACTCTATGCGGCGCACCGATTTACTTATTAGAACTTATGGGTACTATGTACACCGGCTAATTCTCCGAGCTCGGGGAATTGCTTTTATGGAAAGTCCACCTTAAGGGGAAACACATGAACAACGTATTCAAGCTGTCCGCTATCGCTCTGGCTGCTGTTCTGGCAACCGGCTGCAGCAACACCAAAGAAATCGAAGCTCGCGTAACTGCAGTTGAAGATTCTTCCGCTCGCGCCCAGGCTCGTGCTGACGAAGCTTACAGCAAAGCTGACGAAGCTCTGGCTGCTGCTCAGAAAGCTCAGCAAACTGCTGACGAAGCTAACGAGCGCGCTCTGCGTATGCTGGAAAAAGCTTCCAAGAAGTAATAGTCTTTCGAGACTAATAAGCCGACCCGGTTTCCGGGCCGGCTTTTTTATTGCCCAAAATTCACCCAATGGGGTTTTCCAGGATCGAGTAGGAGGCGGTTTCACAACCGCCGTCCTCTCACACCACCGTACGTACGGTTCCGTATACGGCGGTTCCTGCCTACTGACAAACAGCCTCAGCGAGCTTGGTTCCGTTGATGTGTCGCCTGCGGTATCTAAGCGCCCAGACCGGCCCTCGGAGCTTCCGACTCCTACCTCCTGATGGTCTCGACCCCCGCTACGCGGAGTTTCTGCTTTACGATCCAACAGAGATCACACCCGACTGTCCACTCATGGCAGGTTCAGCCCTTCGTCACTCCGGTTTCGAGAAACTACTACGGCCTCGGCTGACTTCTGTTCGCCCATCCCGTCGCCTCACGGCACCGGTAGCACATGGCAAGCTGAACAGATCTCCCAGGGTAATTCGCGCGACCTTCCTGCTTATGCCTGCCGGATCTACGTCGTAGCGTTCCGTGCAAGTATTGGGCTTTGACGATTTGCGCCGCCTTACCCCGCTACGCCGCCTAATCCGCTTCCTGTTCGTCAGGCCAGCATTTTGCCTATGGCTTCCTTCAGATTCGCAGTCACCCGCGACACCCTTGCCTTCGGCTAACACTTCCCCTTGCCGGGCGTGTAGAGGACTTTCACCTCCAAGTCACCAGCGTGGCCACCACAACCCAAACTGGTTGCGCTTACGCGCAGCGCGCCATGCCTGGCGCACGATCGAGTAGGCGGGGTTACCCCCGCCGTCCTCTCACACCACCGTACGTACGGTTCCGTATACGGCGGTTCCTGCCTACTGACCAACAGCATCAGCGAGCTTGGTTTCGTGTGATGTGTCGCCTATGGTGTCTAAGCACCTAGACCGGCCCTCAGGGCTTCCGGCCCCTACCTCCTGATGGTCTTGGCCTCCGCAGCGCGGAGTTTCTGCTGTACGACCCAACAAAGATCACATCTGACTATCCACTCATGGCAGGTTCAGCCCTTCATTGCTCCGGTTTCGAGCAACTACTACGGCCTCAGCTGACTTCTGTTCGCCCATCCCGTCACCTCACGGCGCCGGTAGCACATGGCAGGCAAAACAGATCTCCCAGGGTAATTCGCGCGACCTTCCTGCTTATGCCTGTCGGATCTACGTCGTAGCGCTCCGTGCAAGTATCGGGCTTTGGCAATTATGGCCGTCTTACCCCGCTGCGCCGCCTAATCCGCTTGATTCGTCGCACGCTCCTCACCCTGACGGGCCAGCCTTCGGCTGTTCAACGCTGCGCTTTTGTCTGTTCGTCAGGCCAGCATTTTGCCTCGGGCTTCCTTCGGATTCGCGGTCACCCGCGACACCCTTGCCTCTGGCTAACACTTCCCCTTGCCGGGTGTGTAGAGGACTTTCACCTCCAAGTCACCAGCGAGGCCACCACAGCCAAGCTGGTTGCGCTTGCGCGCAACGCGCCATGCCTGGCGCTCCAATAAAAAGCCGCCCGGCTGGGCGGCTCCAAACACCCGCTTATGGATCAGTTCAGCGGCAAGGTCGTGCTAGCCACAGCGTTATCCGGCACAGCGATTTCGATCGGCAAGCCATCTTCAGCGGCCACCACCTCACGCACCACATCCCAATCCAGACGCAGCTGATTGACCAGGTCATCACGCTTGAGCAGCGCATTGATCACGGCCGTGTGCTTGTCGACCAAGGATGGCTCGCCGTGATCATCCAGCGGCGCATGCGCCTCCAGATAGACTTTGCCGCCACTCACGCCGAACTTGTACGGCTCGTTGATAATGCGCAACTTGGTGCCCACCGGCGCCATGCCGGCCAACTCCAGCACGTTGTTGTTGAGCATGCGAAAGCAACCATGGCTGACGCGCATGCCGATGCCAAACTTCTTGTTCGAGCCGTGAATCAGATAACCCGGCGTACCCAGGGTGAACTTGAACGGCCCCAGCGGATTGTTCGGGCCGGGCGCGACCACAGTCGGCAGCGGATCACCTTCGGCGGCATGCTCTTCACGAATCGACTTGGGTGGATACCAGGCCGGATTGGGCGTCTTGGCGGTAATCGAGGTGTTGGTAATCGGCGAGCCCCAGCCTTCGCGACCGATGCCCAGCGGATAGGTGTAAACCACATTGCGCCCTTTCGGGAAGTAGTACATGCGGTATTCGGCCAGGTTGATCACGATGCCCTCACGCGGGCCGGCGGGCAGAATGAAACGCGTCGGCAAAATCACCTCGGAACCTTCACCCGGCAACCAGGCATCGACACCCGGGTTGGCCGCCACCATCTCGGTATACCCCAGGTCATTAGCCTTGCCGAGGTCGGCAAAGGTGTCCTCGTACTTGGCCTTGATCACCTGCACCTGGCCAACAATATCTTCGCCAGGCGGCGGCAGAGGCAGCTCCAGAGCGACAGCGGAACCGGCCGCACAGCAGACGGCAAGAGAAAGTGAACGAAGAACGAGAGGGACACGGGACAACATCCGGGAATCCTTGGCGTGGCGAGCAGATAAAATGACCGACGATTGTACACTGCCGGGCCTGCCTCAGGCCAACCTCAAACCGGCGACCAGGGCAGGCGCTCGCCCCGGCGCTGGGCCTGCAATGCACCATGACAGGCCGGGCACAAGCGCTTGTCGCGCAGCATGGGTTTGGCCAGGGCGAGTAACTGCGGCTGCGCCGGCAGCAAGCCGCCGCACAACGTCCGGTCGACAAAACCGCCCAGTTCCAGTTGGCGTGCCAACAGGTGTACGCGAACCTCGCGGCAGGCGAACAGGTCAAGCTGCTCGCCGGGCTCGATCAACTGATAAGCATGCAGGGACCAGGTGACGCGCGGCATGGACGACTCCCAAAGAGGGCCGCCACATTAGCCCAAAGCGCGCGCCCGGAAAAGCGCCCAATGGCCGCGCAAAAACACTTGTCGTCCGCACCACGCGGCCCCTCACAGGTGGCTAACCTCGAACGGCGCCCAAGATGCAACGCCAGCGAGCGTTCGCGACACCGCCAGTAAGTCCTGCCCTCATGAGTAGCGTCGCGCCCCGCTGAATGTTCAGAGTGGCTGTAATAAAGCGCCCGGCCAAGCATCTAAGTAATGACCCCTATTGATGGAGGATGGCGTCATGAAAACGCTTTTAGTCAAACTTGCTAGCCTGATACTGGTGTTGTTTATCGGCATAAGCACGCTACACGCCGAGGACGGTAGCGAGCGTATTAGCCAATACCGCTTGAAACAAGCTGCGCTCGTCAGCGCTCGCACGGTGCAATCAACGGCAGAGGGTTTTGCCGGGTTGATTGAAACGCAACCAACCGCCGCAGGCCCGCTCAGCCCAGAGCAATCGATGCAGAATCAGGAACCCACGGAAAAAATCGGTGCGCATACGCTGAAGACGCGCGCCCCTCACCGCAGCCAGAAATAATCGCCGGCGCGGCGCCCCTCGCTAGACATGTTGCGAAGGCGCCGCTCAACGGCTCGGAGATTTCCCCCATGCGTTCATTTGTTACGGGTTGGTTTGGCAAAGACACAAGCGCATCAGCGGTCGCCGCAGAAGCATCGCAAGCGCTACTCAGCAGCTTGTTGAGCATGGACTGGTTTGTTGAAGCCCGTGACCCTTACACCGGCGGCCATCTTTGGCGGGTGTCGCGTTATGCGCAGCTACTCGCCGAAGCGGCCGGCCTTGCACCGCCCGAGGTGGCAAGGATAAGCCTGGGCGGCTTTCTTCACGATCTTGGCAAGATCGGCATCGCCGACGCCATTCTGCGCAAAAGCACATCACTAAACGACGATGAATATGCCGTCGTGAAGACCCATCCAGAACTGGGCATGCGCATGCTCGCCGGGCACCCACTTGCCGAACTGGTGCGCGAAGCTGTCTATAGCCATCACGAGCGTCCCGACGGCAAGGGTTATCCGCGCGCTCTGAGCGGCAACGACTTGGCCATGGACGCCCGTATCGTTGGCCTGTGCGATGCCTTCGACGCGATGACCAGCAGCCGTCCATATCGGGCAGGAATGAGTCGTGACCAGGCACTGGCGATCATTCAAAGCCAGAGCGGCAGCCAGTTCGACCCGCAACTGAGCGAACACTTTCTGGCGTTGGGACGGCGCGGCGTGCTGGATCATGTCATGGGCCACTCGGACGAAGGCATTCCGTTACAACAATGCCCAATGTGTGGCCCAACCCTGGTATTAACCCGCGAGCAACGCGCTGGCGAGCACATCTACTGCCGCAATTGCGCAGGGGAATTTGTGCTAAAAACGCAGCAGCAACAGCTGCTGGCACTACCTACCGGACGCAGGGGCAGCGCCCAGGATCTGCAACCACAAGCCGATCATGCCTTGATCCGCCGGGCGGTCAACGCTGCGGCAGCCCACATGCCGCTGGCGCAAATGCTAAGCAACTGGTCACCGACCAACACGCCATGACCCAGCGCGCAACACCAGACACAAATTCGCAAAGCAAACAGCCCGACCAATCCAGCCAGGGTCTATCAAGCGAGCACGGCCAATTGTTCGAGAGCGCGGCGTAACGCCAGCCGGGCCGGACGCACCTCGTGGCCCAGGCAGCCATAGAGCGGCGGCAGGTCTTGCTGGTGATCAATATCGAACAGCTCACCGGCCCAGGCGATGCGCTGCCCGGCAGCATGGCAGCAGTCGTACAGTGCCTCAGCCAAACGCTCGCTGCTCCAGGGCAAGGCGTGCAGCTCCGGCCAGGGCAAGTTGGAGGCCAGCAACACCACGCCGCCATCACGAGCCCGCATCAACACCGTGTCGTGCGTCTGCAGCAGGTTCGCGACCCGCTGATAATCGGCCCAACATAGCACCGGGCAATCACTGCCAATGTAGATCAGGCGCTGCTGCCCCTGCTGGCGCAGACAGCGATCCAGTTGATTGATGCGCTCACCCAGATTACCCGCGCCCTGGCTCAGGCACTCCTCGGCCGCAGCAAGGCCCTGCGCCCAGGCCAGATGCTGTCCATGATCCGGCGCCAGAACGCTGTGCCCAGGCCACTCGGCAAGATCCTCCAGGGCACAGGCAAGCAAATGCCGGGCGATGGCAAAAGCCGCCGGCAGGCCCACTTGCCTGGCCAGGCGCTGCTTGGAATGGCCCAATGCCGGGCGCTTGCAGAGCAGCACCAGGCACGGCCACTGAGCCTCAGGAACAGCGCACGCGGTTGTCACGATTGCTCGCCCCTACGTTTAAATGGCAGCCAATCGGCCGCCCGGTTAGTCATCCGCCAGCGGTGGAAACGCGCCACCCAGCGCAGCAGCGCGAGCGGAGCATGGCTGCGTTTCCACACCCCGGCCACGTACTTGTTGGCCTCGCTCAGGGTCGGGTAGATATGAATGGTGCCAAGCACCTTGTTCAAGCCGTAGCCGTATTTAATGGCCGCCACGTACTCGGCGATCAGCTCGCCGGCCTGTTCAGCGACGATGGTCACGCCGAGGATGCGATCCCTGCCCGGCTCGCTCAACACCTTGATATAGCCGTGGGCGGCCTCATCGGCGATGGCACGATCGAGTTCATCGAGCGCAAAGCAGCTCACCTCATAGGCAATCCCCTGCTCCCTGGCCTGTTGTTCGTTGAGCCCCACGCGGGCGACTTGCGGGTCGGTAAAGGTGGCCCAGGGGATCACCCGATAATCCACCTTGAAGCGTTTAAAGCTGCCAAACAGCGCATTGACCACGGCAAACCAGGCCTGATGCGCCGCAACATGGGTGAACTGATGGGGGCCGGTCACATCGCCCACCGCAAAGACATTGGCGAAACGGGTGGCCAGGTATTCATCGACCTCCAGGGTGCCATCGGCGCGCACCGCCAATTGCAGGGTCTGGGCGCCAAAACCCTCGACGTTGGCCTCCCGCCCCAGCGCCAGCAGAACCTGATCGAAGGCGATACACAGCTCAGTGTCATCACTCAGGTTGCGGCAAACCAGCTGTCGCTGCCCGTCCCGCACCTCGAAGCGCAGCGCCTGATGCTGCAAGCGCAGGGTTACGCCATCGGCGCGCAGGCTTGCGGCAACCGCCTCGCCGGCTTGCAGGTCCTCGCGGGGCAGCAGTTGGCGGTTGCGCTGCACCAGCGTCACGGCACTGCCCAGACGCTGAAAGGCCTGGGCCAGCTCGCAGCCAATCGGCCCACCACCGAGCACCAGCAAGCGCCGGGGTTGCTCGCGCAGGCTCCAGACGCTGTCCGAGGTAAGGGCCGCGACCTGGTCAATGCCGGGGATATTCGGCACCCGCGGACGGGCGCCGGTGGCAATCACGATGGCGCGGGTGGTCAGGCTTTGGCCATTGACCTGCACCGTCCACGGCGAGGTGATCTGCGCCTCGCCCTCGATCACCTGCACGCCCAGCTCGGTGTAGCGCGCGATCGAGTCATGGGGCGCGACATCCGCCACCACACGCTGGACACGCTGCATCACGGCGGCAAAATCCACCTCGGCGCTGATCGGTTTGAAGCCCAACTGCGCAGCCTTTTTCATCTCATTGGCCAGCTTGGCCGAGCGCAGCAGCGCCTTGGACGGCACGCAGCCGGTATTCAGGCAGTCGCCGCCCATCTTGTGTTTCTCGATCAGGGTAACCTCGGCCTTTACCGCGGCGGCAATATAGGCCGAGACCAGGCCGCCGGAGCCGGCCCCGATCACCACCAGGTTGCGCTCGAACACCTTGGGCTTACGCCACCCGGCATATGCCTTGCGCGCCTTGAAGCGTGCCAGCAGCGTGCGGGTAACCAGCGGCAGCACGCCAAGTAGGGCAAAAGCGCCCAACAGGTCCGGCGCTAGAATCCCGCCCAGGGAGTCCAACTGGCCCAGCTCGCGGCCGGCATTCACGTACACCAGGGTACCGGGGAGCATGCCCACCTGGCTGACCCACCAGTAGGTGCGCGTCGGCAGCCGGCTCAGGCCCATGGCCAGGTTGACCAGGAAGAAGGGGAACAGCGGCACCAGGCGCAAGGCGAATAGATACGCCGCCCCTTCCCGCTCAAGCCCCTGATTGATGCCGACCAGGCGCGGGCCAAAACGGGCCTGAACCCAGTCACGCAAGAGAAACCGGCTGCTCAGCATCGCCAGGGTTGCCCCCAGGGTTGAGGCCAAGGACACCAGCAGGGTGCCGCCCAGCAGGCCAAACAGGGCGCCGGCGACCAGGGTCAGCAGGGCCGCGCCGGGAAACGACAGCGCCGTGAGCAGGACATAGAGCAGGAAAAACAACCCGCCCGCCAACCACGGGCTGGCCGCTACCTGGGCCGTCAGGGCCGCTTGCCGGGCCTTGAGGCTGGACAGATCGAGGTATTGATCCAGGTCGAAGAACAACCATCCGGCCAGGGCCAGCACAATAATGCTTAGCAGGGCCGCTTTACGCGTGTCCATGGAGGTCGATCCTTATGCCGTTCAGGGCGATTAACGGGGATGTGCAAGGGTTGCTGCATGCAACAACGCATGGCGCCGGTCTCTGCCGCTGAGCCGGCGTGCCGACAACAGCCGGCTGTTCTTTGGAGGCGCCAGAGGCTGATTTGTTACAACGCGGCCAGCCATCGGCCGATCACCCGAACAGGTGCAAGCTTACCCGGATTGCCAATCCGTGCCCTGGCCAACCCGGCCCCAGGCTCACACCCGATTACCGCCGCCGCGCTTGCGTGCCTGCTGTAACAACGCCGCGGCGATCTCGTCCAGGGCCAGAACCTCTTGCGCGGCGCCGATCGCCTGGGCCTCGCGCGGCATGCCGTAAACCACACAGGTGGCCTCGTTCTGCGCCACGGTATAACCACCGGCCTGGCGAATTTCCAGCAGGCCCTGGGCGCCGTCCTTGCCCATGCCGGTCAGCAGGCAGGCCAGCACATTGCGCCCGGCACATTGCGCCACCGAGCTGAACATCGGGTCTACCGCCGGCTTATGGCGCTGCACCGGCGGCGCATTCGACAGGCGCGTCAGGTAGTTGGCGCCCGAGCGTTCAACCAGCAAGTGTTGATCGCCCGGCGCCAGAAAGGCATGGCCGGGCAGAATTCGCTCACCGCCACGGGCCTCGACCACCTTGATACGGCTCATGCGATTGAGCCGCTCGGCAAATGAGCGGGTAAAACCAGGCGGCATATGCTGGGTAATCACAATCCCCGGACTGTCCGCCGGCAGGCCCAGCAGCACATCCTTGATCGCCTCGGTGCCGCCGGTCGAGGCGCCGATGGCAATCAGCTTCTCGGTGCCGATGATCGGCCGGAGGCCGTGCTCTGCGCCCTGCTCGGCTGCCGCCGACAAGCCCATGCGCGGGCGCAGACGCGCCAGGCTGGCGGCCTTGAGCTTGTCGCAAATCTCCTCGGCATAGGCCTGCATGCCCTCGCGAATACCCAGCTTGGGCTTGGCGACAAAATCCACCGCGCCCAGCTCCATGGCCCGGAAGGTGGCCTCCGAGCCGAGCTCGGTCAAGGACGAGATCATCAGCACCGGCATCGGGTGACCACGCATGAGCTTCTCCAGAAAGGTCAGGCCGTCCATCCGCGGCATTTCCACATCCAGGGTCAACACATCCGGATGCAGTTGCTTGATCAGCTCGCGCGCGACATAGGCATCCGGCGCCAGGCCGACCAGCTCAAGGGCCGGATCGGCCTGGATGATTTCCTTGAGCAGCGCGCGGATCAGCGCCGAATCGTCTACCACCAGCACCTTGATTGGCATACCTGCCCTCTAGAAAAGATCAATCTCGCCGGCCACCGGCACCCGCTTGATGCGCATGCTGTATTCCATTTCCCGGTCGAGCACGGTGGTGTTGTGTTGGCTTTTAAGCTTCTTGACCAGCACCCGGCCCGTGTTCGGAAAGTAGTAAACCTTGCGCGGGTAAATATCCAGCAGGTCTTGCGCGGCAATCTGGATGTTCTCGGTCGCCAGATACTCGCGGACGAACTCGGCATTGCGCTCACCCACATTGTTGGCGGTCATCCCGCGCAGCACGCTGCCGCCACCAAACACCTTGGCCTCAAAGTCACTGCGCCGGGCGCCCAGTTTGAGCAGGTGGTTGATCAGCAACTCCATGGCATACACGCCATAACGCGCCGAGGCCGAAATGGGGCTGAGCCCACCATCGTGATTGCCCGGCAACATAAAGTGATTCATCCCGCCGATGCCGTTTGCGCGATCACGCAGGCACACCGACACACAGGAGCCGAGCACCGTGACGATGACCAACTCACGCTGGGTGACAAAGTATTCACCGGGGAGAATTTTCACCGCATCGCAATTGAACTGGCGGTCAAAATAGTGGGTTGGTGCCAGGCAACTGATGAAGTCCAGTTCCATCCTCAATGCCCCCCTGATGCCGGGCGATACACGGTGCGCTCAAGCAACTTAACCAGGTGGGTGGCCTGCACGAAGCTTTCCGAATGGCCGGCAAAAAACAGCCCATCGGGACGCAGCAGACGCACCATGCGTTCGAGTATTTTGTTCTGCGTCGGTTTGTCGAAGTAGATCATCACATTGCGGCAGAAGATCACGTCCAGACCGGCCTCGATGCCCCAATCGTCGTCCAGCAGATTGATCTGACGGAACTCGATCAACGCCTGCAACTCCGGGCGCACCCGCACCTTGCCCTGTTGGGCCGCCTTGCCGCGTAAAAAGAAGCTCTTCTTGCGGGCCAACTCCAGCTGTTCGATACGCTCCTCGGGATAGATGCCCGCACGGGCGATGGCCAGCACGCCGGTGTCGATATCCGAGGCGATAATCTGCACCGCCGGGGTGAAACTGCCCAGGGCTTCGATCAGAGTCATGGCCAGGGAGTAAGGCTCCTCGCCGGTGCTTGAGGCCGCACACCAGATGCGCAGAGGCCGCCCTCGGGCCTGCTTGCGCACGTGGGCGGCGAGTATTGCGAAGTGATGGGCCTCACGAAAAAACGCCGTCAGGTTGGTGGTCAGCGCATTGATAAATTGCTGCCACTCATCCCCGTGTTGCTCCAGGTAGCGGAAATACTCGGCAAAGCTGGTCAGGCGCAAGCTGCGCAAGCGCCGCGCCAGGCGGCTGTAGACCATCTGTGCCTTGGTTGCCGAGAGGCTGATCCCCGAGTGCTGATAGAGCAGGCTGCGCACCCGCTCGAAGTCCTCCGCGGTGTAGTGAAACTCGCGCAGTTCCGGCCCTGCAGCATGCCCTGACGGCCGACTCAGAACTCCTCCCATTCATCATCTTTGGGCTTGCTCGGCCGTGGCAGGCTACGGCTTGGCGCCCGCGGGGGGCTGGCCGTGGGCGCCCGCGACGGACTCAGGCGTGGTGGCGCAAGGCTGGGCGGCGCACTGGCTACAGCATCAAACTTGAATACGGCCACCGACTGCGACAGCACCGAGGCCTGATCCTGCAGGGCTTCGGCCGCCGCCGCGGCCTCTTCCACCAGGGCGGCGTTCTGTTGGGTCATTTCGTCCATCTGCGACACGGCGCCATTGACCTCTTCGATGCCGGTACTTTGCTCGGCTGACGCGGCGGCGATGTCGGCCATGATGTCGGTGACCCGTTTGATCGCCACGACGATGTCGTTCATGGTCTGCCCGGCCTTGGCCACCAGGGTGTTGCCGGTGTCGACCTTGTCTACCGAGTCGGAAATCAGCGTCTTGATCTCCTTGGCCGCAGCCGCCGAGCGCTGGGCCAAGGTGCGCACCTCCGCCGCCACCACGGCAAAACCACGGCCCTGATCGCCGGCCCGCGCGGCTTCCACGGCGGCGTTGAGAGCGAGGATATTGGTCTGGAAGGCAATCCCGTCGATGACACTGATGATGTCGGAGATCTTGCGCGACGAGTCGTTGATCGACGACATGGTGTGTACCACCTGCTGCACCACGGCGCCGCCGGTAGTCGCCACCTCAGAAGCATTCACCGCCAGGGCATTGGCCTGGCGTGCATTGTCGGCATTGAGCTTCACGGTCGAGGTCAGCTCCTCCATGCTCGAGGCGGTTTCCTCCAGGCTGGAGGCCTGCTGCTCGGTGCGCGCCGAGAGGTCGGCGTTGCCGCTGGCGATCTCGCTGGCGGCGGTATAGATGGTGTCGGCGGCCTCGCGAATTTGCCCGAGCATGTTCGACAAGCTCTGCGCCGTGCCGTTGGCGTAATCCTTGAGCTGGCCGAAGGTGCCTTGGTAGTCGGCCTCGATACGCTGAGTCAGGTTGCCCTCGGACAACGCCTCAAGCACGCGCACCACATCGTTGAGGCCTTTGTCTGAGGTGGCCATCAGCGCGTTCAGGCCGCCGGCCAGGGTCAGGAAGAAGTCCTGCTTGCCGGCCGTTTCGATGCGCTGGCTAAAGTCGCCGTTCGCAGCCGCCATCACCAGATTGGCGACCTCACGCTCCACCGACACCTCAACCGTGCGATCGGTCCACTCCACCACCGAGCCCAGGCGCTCGCCGCTGGCGCTGAGCACCGGGTTGGCGACCAGGGCAAAGGTGCGTCCGCCAACCTCGACACTGGCGCGGTAGGTGCTGGTAAAGGTGGCCAGCAGGCGCTTCTGGTGTTCGGGATTTTTGTGGAACTGGTCGATCGAGCTGCCGGCCAGCTTGCTCACATCGAAGTTCGGCAGGTCCTTGCGCAGGTCGTTCTCGGCGTTCTGCAGCATCGCCTGCACGGTTTTGTTCATATAAATGATGGTGCGCTGGTTGTCGGCAATCATCACGTTGCTGCTGACGTTATCCAGGGCAATCTTGACCCTGGCGTTCTCTGCCGCCAGCGCCTGCTCGCGTTCGCGGATGGCCAATTCGGCGGTCATGTCGCGCCATTCCACCACCATGCCCAGGCGCTTGCCCTCGGCCATGATCGGGTTGACGATCAGGTCGAAACTGCGCGAACCGATCACCAGGCGTGTTTGATAGGTCTGCAACAGGCGATCGAGCATGTTGCGCTGGTGGCTGGGGTTCTTGTGAAACACATCGATATTGCTGCCCAGGATGGCCTTGGCATCAAAGCTCGGCAGGTCATTGCGAATATCGCCCTGGGCCTCGCTGAACATCTGCTGCAGGGCATGGTTGGTGTAGATGATGTTGTAGCTGGCATCGGCCACCATGATGTTGGTCGCCGCCACATCCAGGGCCTGGCGGATACGCAAGCTTTCCTGGGCGCGGCGTTTGGTGTCGGCAAACTCGAAACCCAGGCGGGTCTGCACCCGCTTGAGGGCCAGGGTCATTTGCGCCAACTGGTCATAGCCATGGGCGTCGATAATGCCGTCGAAGTTGGCCTGGCCAAAGTTCTCCAGGTGCTTTTCACTGGCCTGCAGGGTACTGGTCAGGCGGGTGACCAACTGGCTGCCGCAGGCGAGCATCAACAGGCTAATCAGCAGGCCCAGGCCCAGCAGCGGCCAGGCCTGGGCATACAGGGCAAGGCCGCAGATGGCCGTAGACAGGAGGCTGGCCACGGCCAGCAGGGTGAACTTGAGCCCCAGCCCGGCGCGGCGCAGCGCCCGTGCCGGCAGGTTGAGTTTGCTCAGCAGGCTGTCCTTGACCCCACGCCCCTCGCGGATCACCCAGCCCTTGGCCGTGCCCTCGCGAAAGCGCCGATACAACTGCTCGGCGGCGCTGATCTGATCACGGGTCGGGCGGGTGCGCACCGACATATAGCCGATTACCGTGCCGCCTTCGCGCACTGGCGTGGCATTGGCCACCACCCAGTAAAAGTCGCCGTTCTTGCAGCGATTCTTCACCAGGCCCGTCCAGGGGCGCCCGGCCTTGAGGGTGTCCCACAGGTCGGCAAAGGCCTCTGCCGGCATATCCGGATGGCGCACCAGGTTGTGCGGCTCACCGATCAACTCGGCTTCGGCAAAGCCGCTGGCCTCAATGAAGTCCTCATTGACATAGGTAATGCGGCCCTTCAGATCGGTGCGCGAGACGATATTCATGCCATCGCGCAGCAGGTATTCCTGATTGCTAATCGGCAGATTGGTACGCATGTTTGACTCCTTGGCCTTAGGCCTCGCTAGCCGGCGAGAGACCGGCAGCGCCGGCGACGGATCTTGGCAGTTGAACAATAGTGCTCATGCTTGCTCCCAGGTAAAAAGGCGCTGTCGGTTAGCGACTGGTTATTGCTCGCTGGCCTCGTTGAGCAGGGCCATTTCGCCACTGCTCATCAACCGCTCGATGTCGACCAGAATCAGCATGCGTTCCTCGATGGTGGCCAGGCCCATCAGGTACTCGGTGTTGAAGCTGCTGCCAAACTCCGGCGCCGGCTTGATCGCGGCATGGGCCAGGGCGATGACATCGGAGACCGAGTCCACCACCACGCCAACGATGCGTTTCATCACATTGAGGATGATCACCACGGTAAACGGGTCGTAGGTGACCGTGGCCAGGTTGAATTTGATCCGCAGATCGACGATCGGCACTATTGCGCCGCGCAGGTTGATCACCCCCTTGATAAACGCCGGGCTGTTGGCAATTGCCGTGACCTGGTCGTAACCGCGGATCTCCTGCACGCGCAGGATGTCGATGGCATATTCCTCGTGGCCAAGGGTGAAGGTCAGAAACTCCTGGGTCGGCTCACTGCCCTGCGGCTGTTCGCGGTGCTCATGCATGACTGGGCGCTCCTTGGCCGGCGAGGCGTGGCAGGGCATCGACATCGAGAATCAGGGCCACACTGCCATCGCCCATGATGGTGGCGCCGGTGATGCCCTCCACGCGGCGGAAGTTCTGCTCCAGGCTCTTGATCACCACCTGCTGCTGGCCGACCAGCTCGTCCACCTGCAGGGCGAAGGTATTGCCCTCCGCCTCCAGGATCAGAACGATGCTGCCCACCGCCGCTGGCGGCTCGCCGGGCAGATTGAGCAGACGGTGCAGCGAGAGCAGCGGCAGGTACTCGTTGCGCACGCTGATCACCGCACTGCTGCTGCCGCTCATGCTGTAGATGTGCTCGGCCTTGAGCTGCAGCGATTCGACGATATAAGTCAGCGGCACCACGTAATGCACCCTGCCGACCTCGACGATCATGCCGTCGAGAATCGCCAGGGTCAGCGGCAGGCGAATGGCGATATGGGTGCCCTGACCGGCCACCGAGCTGATGTCGATGCGCCCACCGATCGAGGTGATATTGCGCCGCACCACATCCATGCCCACGCCACGGCCGGACAGGTCGGTGACCGCCTCGGCGGTGGAGAAACCGGGCATAAAGATCAGCTGCCAGACCTCACTGTCGGGCATTTCATCGCTGACCGGCATGCCCTGCTCTTTGGCCTTGGCCAGAATCCGCTCGCGCGCCAGGCCTTTGCCGTCATCGCTGATTTCCACCACGATGCGCCCGCCCTGGTGAAAGGCCGACATGCGCACCGTACCCATGGCCGGCTTGCCCGCCGCCAGACGCTCGGCCGGCAGCTCGATACCGTGGTCGATGCTGTTGCGCACGATATGGGTCAAGGGGTCGGTGAGCTTTTCGATCACCCCCTTGTCCAGCTCGGTGTGTTCGCCGCGCAACACCAGCTCAACCTGCTTGCCCAGCTTGCCGCAGGCGTCGCGCACCAGGCGCGGAAAGCGGTTGAAGACGAAGCTGATCGGCAGCATGCGAATCGACATCACCGCTTCCTGCAACTCGCGGGTGTTGTGTTCCAACTGACTCAAGGCCTGATAGATGCGCTCGTGCTCGGCCGGGTCGAGCACCGCGCTCAACTGGGCGAGCATGGCCTGGGTAATCACCAGCTCGCCGACCTGATTGATCAGGCTGTCGATGCGCTCGACACTGACCCGAATTGAGCTGGACTCTGACTCCGTCGGCGTACCAGCCGGCGCCGCTCGTTTGTCCGTGCTGCGCCGGTCATGGACCGGCGCGTTCGCCAGCGGTGCGCCCGGCGCATCCGGAAACAGCCCGTAGGCCTGCTCGGCAAGCGCCGTACTGGGGGCGCCGGGAGCATCATCGAAGAAGCCAAAGGCACTGTCAGCCGTCGGCGTTGGCGCAACCGCTGGCTCATCGGCAAACAAGCCCCAGGCCTGCTCGACCGGCGCCACGGCAGTGGCCGTTGCAGTGGCCGCCGGAGCGCCAGGGGCATCGTCGAAGAAACCAAAGCTGTCATCCTCGGGAACCACTGCACGGGCACCGCCCTGCTGATCAATCAAGGCCTGCAGACGCGCCACCGTGGCCTGCACCGGAATCTCCGGATCGGGGCGTTCGGCCTTGTGCGCCGCCAACAGTTGGGCCAGCACATCGCGCGACTCCAGCAGCACATCGATCATCTGCGCCTGCACACCGATCTGCCCGCAGCGCACCTTGTCCAGCAAGGTTTCCAGAACATGGGTCACGGCCGTCAGGTCATCAAAGCCGAACATGCCGCTGGAGCCCTTGATCGAGTGGGCCGCACGAAAAATACCATTCAGGGCCTCGGCATCCGGCTGTTCGACATCCAGGGTCAACAGCAGATGCTCGAGGGCGGCGAGATGCTCTTCTGCTTCCTCGAAGAACACCCCGAGAAACTGACTCATGCCAAAGCTCATGGCGACCTGTCCAGGTGGGTGATCAGTTCAGGACTTTCTGGGTAACTTCCAGCAACTTGGGCGGGTCAAACGGCTTGACCAGCCAGCCGGTGGCCCCGGCGGCGCGCCCCTGTTGCTTCATGCTGTCGGCGGCTTCGGTGGTCAGCATCAGAATCGGCGTCGAGCGGTAGCTGGGCATCTCGCGCAGGCTCTTGATCAAGGTCAGGCCATCCATGTTGGGCATGTTCTGATCGGTGAACACCAGCTGATAACTCTTGCGCTGCGCCTTACCCAGGCCGTCGCGGCCATCCACCGCCTCGTCCACCTCATAACCGGCGGAGCGCAGGGTAAAGCCGAGCATCTGGCGGATCGAGGGCGAGTCATCAATGATCAAAATGGATTTGCTCATCCCTTAGTGCCTCCAAAAAAGTTCATAGCTCGAGCGTAGATGATTCTGCCGGGGCCAACAGGCTGGGGCGCTGCCGCCGACAGTGCTCGCCTTGCGTGACCCTGGGATCAGGCAGCGTCGGCCCTGACTGCAGTTACACCCTAGAAGAGCACCGTCGGCTGTCAATCCGTGACCCGCCGCGGCCAGCAGAGCCACGAGCAGCAAGACAGCCACCGCAGACGCCGCTAAGCTCAACCCGGTTGTTACAACCCAAGCCGCGCAGTGCTGTCGGTAGATGATTAATGAATATGAATCTGCGTAACTTGTTTGCCCGCTGGCGATCCAGGCCGCCCGCTCAACGGGCGTTGCCAGCGGGCTCGCCCGTTGAACCGCCCCAGGCCGCCGTGCATGCGCTGACGGCCCAGGCCCTGGCCGGCTATATCGAGGGGCAAGAGCATGCCCAGGTCTTCGCCCAATTGCTTCAGCGCCTCCTCGACTTGAGTGCCAGCAGCTACGGCTTTATCGGCCAGGTGGCGCACCACGCGGGCGGCCAGACAGCGCTGCAGATGCTTGCCGACAGCGCGCTGAGCACCGCCCAACACGCCAGCCACACAGGCGCAGGCGGCGTACTCGACGATCTGATCGAGCAGGTTCTGTGCAGCGCCCAGCCACTGCGCAACAACGCCCTGCCCGCTGCCGCGCGGCGCCCAGACCCGGCCTGCGCGCATCCGCCGCTCAGCTGTTTTATCGGCCTGCCGCTGCAGCACCAGGGCCAGTTGCTCGGCATGCTCGGCCTGGCCAATCGCCCCGGTGGTTATGACCCGGAACTGGAAACCCTGCTCGCCCCGCTGCTGGTCACCCTCGGCCAGTTGCTTGCTGCCCTGCAACGCGACACTCAGCGCCAGCAGGCCCAGCGCGAAGCGCAGCATCTGCAAGAGGCGCTGCGCACCCTCAACGACATCGCCGCGCTGGCCAATCGGCAACCCCAGGAGCAACTGCGCCAGGCCCTGCAACTGGCCAGCAGCTTTTACCAGTTGCCGGTGGCGGTGATCAGCCGCGTGCGCCTGGATGACTTCGAAGTGCTCTGCCATCTGGCTCCCGAGCACAACCTGGCCGACGGCGAGCACCTGCCCCTGGAGCAGACTTACAGCCACCTGGCCCTGCAGAGCGATGACGTGCTGGCCATTGCGCACATGGGCAACAGCGTGCATGCCGGCCATCCGTGCTACCAGCGCTTCGGCTACGAGAGTTATATCGGCACCCTGATCCGCCTCAACGGCCAGCGCTATGGCGCCCTCGGCCTGGCCTCCCGCGAGCCGCGCGCTCAGGGTTTTGACCTGGCCGAACGGGAGTTTATTCGCCTCTTGGCACGCTGGATCGGCGCCACCCTGGAGCACCAGCAGCAACTGCAGCAGCGCCATGAACTGCTCAACCGCCTGCAGCACATGACCAACCAGACGCCGGGGATGGTTTATCAGTTTCAGATCGAGGCCGATGGTCGTCGGCACTTTCCCTTTGCCAGCGCCGGCATCCGTGACATCTATGGCCTCGAACCGGAGCAGGTGCTGCACAACAGTCAGATCATTCAGCAGTTGATCCACCCCGACGACCTGCCACGCATCAACGCCAGCATCGAGCGTTCCGGCAGGCGCCTGAGCCCCTGGCATGAGGAGTACCGGGTGCTGCATCCGTTGCGCGGCCTGATCTGGGTCGAGGGGCGCGCCACGCCCCAGGCGCAAAACGACGGCAGCCTGATCTGGCATGGGGTGATCAGCGACATCAGCCAGCGCAAGCGGATCGAGGAAACCCTGCGCGAAGAGCGCCAACGGCTGGCCAGCATCATCGCCAGCACCGACCTCGGCACCTGGGAATGGAACGTGCAAAGCGGCGCCACGGTGTTCAACGCGCGCTGGGCCGAGATGCTCGGTTATCGCCTCGAGGAGCTGGCCCCGCTGGACGTCAACACCTGGGAGCGCCTCAGCCATCCAGCCGACCTGGAGCACTGCCGGGCCTTGCTCAACCAGCATTTCAGCGGCGCCCAGGCGTACTACAACAGCATCCTGCGCATGCGCCACAAGGCCGGCCACTGGGTCTGGGTGAACACCCGCGGCAGCCTGGTCAAGCGCACCGAGGACGGCTTGCCGCTGTTGATGTACGGCACCCATACCGACATCAGCGCCAGCCATCAACAGGACGAACAAGCGCGGCGCACCCGCGCCTTTCTCCAGGCCGTGGTCGACTCATCCACCGAAGTGGCGATGATCGCCACCGACCCCCAGGGCCTGATTACCCTGTTCAACCCCGGTGCCGAGCGCCTGCTGGGCTATTCGGCGGCGGCCATGGTTGGCCTGCAGACGCCCGCGCTGTTTCATCTGCCCAGCGAGGTCCAGGCCCGTGCCGAGGTGCTTGGCCAGGCCCTGGGTCGCCCACTCAGCGGTATCGAGGTGTTCACCGAGAAAACCCACCCCCAGGAGCCGGCCACCCACGTCTGGACCTACGTCCAGCAAAACGGCCAGCAGCGCCAGGTCAACCTCAGCGTCACCGCCATCCGTGACGAACAGGAGCACATCACCGGCTTTCTCGGCATTGCCATCGACATCAGCGCCCAGTTGCAAGCCACCCGCGCCCTGCAAGACAACGAACAACGCCTGCGCAGCATGATCAGCAACCTGCCCGGCGCGGTATACCGCTACCGCAACGACGGCAACTGGTCGGTGGTTCACATCAGCGCAGAAATCGAACGTCTGACCGGCTACCCGGCCAGCGACTTCAGCAGCCAGCGGCGCAGCCTCAACAGCCTGATCCTGCCCAGCGACCTGGCCGCCACCCGCAGCGCGCAGAACAGCCTGGCCGACGGCGAGGTGTTTGAAATCAGCTACCGCATCCGGCATGCCGACGGGCACAGCGTATGGATCAGCGAAAAGGGCCGTGGCGCCTACGCCGACGACGGCGAACTGCTCTGGCTGGACGGCTTTCTCTGGGACATCAGCGCCGAGGTGGCGGCGCAGCAGGAACGCCGCGAGCGCGAGGATTACGTACACAAGGTGCTCGACAATGTGATCGACGGCATCCTCACCTTCAGCCCGCAAGGGCGCATCGAATCATGCAACCGCGCGGCCGAACAGATTTTCGCCTACGCCCCGGCCCAGGCCCTGGGCCAACGCGCCAGCGAGCTGCTCGCCGAGCCCTATCGGCACAACTACCGCGAGCATGTGCGCGCCCTGCTGCGCCAGACCGGCGAGCGCACCGAGGCCGAGCTGCCGCGCGAGCTTGAAGGGCTGCGCCAGAACGGCGAGCGCTTCCCCCTGGAGCTGGCCCTGTCGCGCATCCGCCACCGCGGCGAAGACAAGCTGATTGCCGTGGTTCGCGACATCACCGAACGCAAGCGCGTCGAACGCATGCAGAGCGAATTCGTCTCCACCGTCAGCCACGAGTTGCGCACCCCGCTAACCTCGATTGCCGGCGCCCTGGGCCTGATCAATGGCGGCGCCCTGGGCGAAGTGCCCACCGCCATCAGCGCCATGCTGGCGATTGCCGAGCAAAACAGCCAGCGCCTGAGCCTGCTGATCAACGACCTGCTGGACATGGACAAACTGGACGCCGGGCAAATGCGCTTCGACCTGCAGCCCCAGCCCCTGCGCCCGCTGCTCGATCAGGCCCTGCAAGCCAGCCAGGGCTACGCCGATGCCTACCGGGTGCGTTGGCAACTGCTGGACGTGCCGGAGCAGGTCATGCTCCTGGTCGATGCCCAACGGTTCTTGCAGATCATGGCCAACCTGCTCTCCAACGCCGCCAAATACTCACCCACCGAGGGCGTCGTGGAAATCCGCTGTGCAGCCCAGGAGCAGCAATTGCGCATCGAGGTGCGCGACCACGGCCGCGGCATTCCCGAGGCCTTTCGCGAGCGCATCTTCAACAAATTTGCCCAGGCCGACAGCTCCGACAGTCGCCAGCAAGGCGGCACGGGCCTCGGCCTGGCGATCAGCCGCGAACTGGTGCGGCGCATGCACGGCCAGATCGGCTTCAGTTGCGCACCGGGAGACGGCACGCGCTTCTGGTTCACCCTGCCCATGCTCGAGCCGCCATAAGCTGCACCCCGCCGATTTGCCAGGGCGCGGTTTAAGGCCTTTGCTTGTGACAACGTCCAACCCGCTGCGGAGCCCAGCATGAGCGACCTGACCCGTATCCTGCATATAGAAGATGACCGCTCGATCCAGGCGGTCGCCAGGGTGGCCCTGGAAACCCTCGGTGGTTTTCAGGTCTTGAGTTGTTCCGGCGGCCAGGAAGCCCTGGACAAGATTCTCGACTTCGCCCCGCACTTCATCCTCCTGGACGTCATGATGCCGGACATGGACGGCCCGCAAACCCTCGAACGGCTGCGCGCCGTGGTCGATCTGGAGCAAATCCCGGTGGCCTTTATGACCGCCAAGGTGCAGCCCAACGAGATCGCCCATTACCTGAGCCTGGGCGCCCGCGATGTGATCATCAAACCCTTCGACCCCATGCAACTGGCCCAACAGGTTCGCACGATCTGGCAGCGCACCCAGGCGCCACACACATGAACCCAGCGGCACAAGCCACGCGTCTATCGCAACCGCCCAGCAGCGCGCGGCCAGGTGCTGCGCCATGGGCCTGAGGCCTGCCTGGGAGGCCTGCCGCGCGGTCGCTGACGGCCTGTTTAGCCGGCGCAACTGGCTGGCCTGGGGGGTGTTACTGGGCAGCCTGGGCGTGGTTCTGCTGGCCTGGCAAACCCTGCGTAACAATCAGCACGCCGCCGCCACGGCGCAATTTGCCCTGCTGGCCGACGAGCTGAGCCAAACCCTCGATGAGCGCATGACCGACCACGAGCGGATTCTGCTGGCCGCCGCCGGTCTGTTCGATGCCAGCCAGGAAGTCAGCCGTGATGACTGGAAGGCTTTTATCCAGCGCCTGCAACTGGGCGAGCGTTACCCTGGCATCCAGGGCGTAGGCTTTGCCGAGCGAGTTCCTGGCGCCGAGCGCAGCCGCTTTGAGGCGCGCGTGCGGGCCGAGGGTTTTGCCGACTTCAGCATCCGCCCGCCAGGGGCGCGCGAGCCGCTGAGTGCGATTGTCTACCTGGAGCCGTTCAGTGGCCGCAACCTGGCCGCGTTCGGCTTCGACATGCTCACCGAGAGCACCCGCCGCCAGGCCATGCTGGCCGCCGCCGAGAGCGGCGCAACCCGCCTCAGCGGCAAAGTCACCCTGGTTCAGGAAACCCACGGCAAGGTGCAGCCCGGCCTGCTCATGTATGTGCCGGTGTACCGCAGCGCAACGCCGCCCAAGACCCCCGAGGAGCGCCTGCAGGCCTTGCGCGGCCTGGTCTACAGCCCTTATCGGGTACACGACATGATCAACGGGATCTTCGCCAATCGGCGCCTGCCAGTGGACTTCGAACTGTTTGCCGAGCCCAGCGCCAGCGCCGAGCAATTGCTCTTTAGCAGCCTTGGCGAGCAACCCAGCCCGCGAGCGCCGCTTAGCCAACGGCAGTTGCACCTGCATGGGCAGACCTGGCTGCTACGTTTTTATGCCCCGGCCGAATTTGCCGCCAGCCTAAGCCGTAGCCAGCTAGCGCAACTGCTCCTGGGCAGCCTGATCAGCCTGTTGCTGTTTTTTTTGGTCAGCAGCCTCAGCCGGCGCCGCGAACAGGCGCAAAACCTGGCCACGCGGATGACCGAGCAACTGCGCCGCCAGGAACAGGATCTGCGCCTGAACGAGGAGCGCCTGGCCCTGGCGGTAAAGGGCAGCAATGACGGCTGGTGGGACTACGACGTGCGCACCGCCAGCCTGCTGGCCTCACCACGGGCCTGGCAGATTCTCGACCTGCCCGAGCATGACAGCCCAGTGCCCCTGGCCAGCCTGGAACCTCTGCTGGCGGCGGACGAGCGCCAGGCCTGTCTGGCCCATATCCGCCAAGCCATGGCTGAGCAGCACACCTACCTGAGCATCGAGACACGCCTGCTGCACCGCGCCGGCCATGCGGTGCCGGTGCTGTTACGCGGCTACATCCAGCGCGATGCCCAGCAGCAGCCACAGCGGATCAGCGGCACGCTGATGGACATCAGCGAAAGCAAACGCATCGAGCAGCTAAAGAGCGACTTCGTTTCCACGGTCAGCCACGAGCTGCGCACCCCGCTGACTTCGATCAGCGGCGCCCTGGGCTTGATTAGCGGCGGCGCCCTGGGCGCGGTGCCCGAACGCATGGCACCGCTGCTGAGGATCGCCCTGCACAACAGCCAGCGCCTGAGCCTGCTGATCGACGATTTGCTGGACATAGACAAACTGCTCGCCGGCAAGATGAGCTTCGACCTGCAGGCCCAGCCCCTGCTGCCCTTGCTGCAGGAGGCGCTGAGCAGCAACCAGGCCTATGCCGAGCAGTATCAGGTCAGCTATTGCCTGCAGCCCGGCAGCGACCCGCTGGCCTGCGCCAGGGTCGATGCCCGGCGCCTGCAACAGGTGCTGGCCAACCTGCTCTCCAACGCCTGCAAGTTCTCGCCGCCCGGTGCCTGCGTGGAGCTCAGCCTGGAGCGCCATGGCGAGTTGTTGCGGGTCAGCGTGCGCGACCATGGCGAGGGCATCCCGGCGGACTTCCAGGCGCGGATTTTCCAGAAATTTTCCCAGGCCGACGCCTCCAGCACCCGGCAAAAAGGCGGCACCGGCCTGGGCCTGGCGATCAGCAAGGAGCTGATCGAACATATGCACGGCCAGCTTGGCTTTGTTTCCCAGCTCGGCCAGGGCGCCTGCTTCTGGTTCGAGCTGCCCGCCTGCGCCGGCCCGCCAGTCTGAGCCCGCCCGTAGCGGCTCCGCTGGCACGTAGACACCCACAGAGAAGCAGGCCAAAAGCCTCTTTCCCTGAGCAAATCCCGGCCCTGGCGCAGCCTGTCAGGCTTGCGCTACGCTTGGCAAAGAGCCCCGCGCGGCTTGTTTAGCGGGTTTGCGCCGTTCCTTGCCGTTTTTCCAGAGCATGCCCCATGGCCAATGATCCCGATCAGCTCCAGCAACGCCTCCAGGCCCTGAGCGCAGAGTTCAGCCAGCGCCTGCGCCAGGAGCTGCCCGAACTGGCCCAGCAGGCGGCACAACTGGCCAGCAGCAGCCAGCCGGCGCACACCAACGGCCTGCTCCAGGCCATGGGCGAAAAACTGCACAAGCTCGCCGGGGCCGCCGGCACCTTCGGCTATGCAGCGCTTGGCGAACAGGCCAGGGCCCTGGAGCTAAGCTGCCTGGCCCGCCGGCAAGACCACGACGGCGCCCAACTGGCCGCCCTGGCCGTGGCCCTGACCCAGTTCAGCCAGTTCGATTGCGCCGCACCACCCAGCCAGGCGGCGCACGATAGCCGCGTGACGGCACCCGAGGTGCTGGCCAACGAGCTAAACCGGCGCATCTACATTCTCGAACCCGATCAGGCGCTGGGCCACAACCTGCAGGCAACCCTGCGCAATTTCGGCTATGCCGCCGAGCACTTCGCCGCCAGCCTGGCCCTGCAGCAGGCCATCCATCAACAATTGCCGGACGTGCTGCTGCTCAATACCGAGCTTGATAGCGACAACCCCGATGGCCTGTCGTTTGCCGAGCAACTGCTGCAGCAATTGCCCTTCCCGCTGCCGATCCTGGTGCTGTCCAGCCACAGTGATTTCACCACGCGCCTGCGCGCGGTTCGTGTCGGTGCAGCCGGCTACTTTGTCAAGCCCATCGACTTCAACGCCCTGGAAAGCCGCCTGGAGAACATCTTCGCGCAACAACGCGGCGAGCCTTATCGGGTGCTGGTCATTGATGATGACGTGGAGCTGTCCAAGCGCTACCACCTGGTACTGGAGAATGCCGGCTTGCAGGTGCAAAGCCTGAACCAGCCACACGCCATCGACAGCATCATGCACAGCTTCAACCCCGAGGTGATCATGCTCGATGTGCATATGCCGCTGTGCTCGGGGCCGGAGCTGGCGCAGATCATTCGCTTCAACGACGCCTGGCTGCGGGTGCCGATCATCTACCTGTCGGCAGAAACCGACCTCAACCAGCAACTCAAGGCCTTGCTCAAGGCCGGCGACGACTTCGTCACCAAACCCATCTCCGACAACGCCCTGGTCGCCACCGTGCTCGCCCGCGCCCAACGCGCCCGCCTGCTGAGCAATGCCCTGGCCCGCGACAGCCTGACCGGCCTGCTCAACCATGCCGACATCAAGGAGCAGGTCGCCGTGGAGGTTGAGCGCGCCAAGCGCAGCGCCAAGCCTGCCTGCGTGATCATGCTCGACCTGGATCACTTCAAGAACGTCAACGACCAGTACGGCCATGGGGTCGGCGACAAGGTGATCCGCGCCCTGGCCAACCTGTTACGGCAACGCCTGCGCCGTGGCGACAGCCTGGGCCGTTATGGCGGCGAGGAGTTCACCGCGGTGCTGCCGGACTGCACCCTGGAGCACGCCCACGAGCTGCTGGAGGTGATTCGCCAGCGCTTTGCCGAGTTGCAGTTCAACGCCAGCGACAACAGCACCTTCAATGTCACCTTCAGCGCCGGCATCGCGCAAAGCCAGCCGCAGCTAAGCGCCGGCGAACTGATCGAGCGCGCCGACCAGGCCCTGTACGCCGCCAAAGCCGCCGGACGCAACCGGATTCACGGCTAATCATTGCCCCCAACACCTCGCCCAGCGCCGCAGCGGGCGCCTAGCAAACAATTTATGGCCGGCTTGTAACAGCCGGCCGGGGCGCTTCTCTAACGTGGGCAGGGACAAAATCGTCCGGCAACTAAACCCTCCCCCAGCACAGGAATATCCCCATGAACAAGACCCTTTCCAGCGCATCCCTGGCCCTGGCCCTGAGCGCCGCCCTGGCCGTTGCCGCCACCCCGATAAGCGCCCAGGCGGTTGAAAAAGACAAATGCTTCGGCGTGGCCCTCAAAGGCAAAAACGATTGCAAGGCCGGGGCCGGCACTTCCTGCGCGGGCACCTCGAAGATCGACTACCAGGGCGATGCCTGGTCCCTGGTGCCCAAGGGCACCTGCGAGCAAACCGTTTCGCCGACCTCGCCCAGCGGCTTTGGCCAGCTCCAGGCGTTCCAGGAAAAACGCGCCTAAACCCTGGCAAACGGCTGCGGAGCACGCTGATGACCGACTTCCCCAACGTTAACCCGCCGTTTGCAGCCGGCGCGGCCCATGCCGCGCCAGCCTCCTTGCCGTGCGCGGCCGGGATTGGTTTAAAACCCGAACACTTTCGCCAGATTCTCGCCCAGCCGCCGGCCTTGGGGTTCTTTGAGATCCATGCCGAGAACTACATGGTGGCCGGCGGCCCCTACCACCATTACCTGGAAAAGATCCGCGCGCTCTACCCGCTGTCCATCCATGGTGTCGGCCTGTCCATCGGCGGGCCGCAGGCGCTCGATGAAGAGCACCTGAGCCGCCTGGCCAAGCTACTGCAGCGCTACCAGCCGGAGTCGTTTTCCGAGCACCTGGCCTGGTCCAGCCACGCCGGCACCTTCTTTAATGACCTGCTGCCGCTGCCTTACACCCAGGCCAGCCTGGATAGCGTGTGTGCCCATATTGACCAGGTGCAGAGCCGCCTGAACAGAACCATGCTGCTGGAAAACCCGGCGACCTATCTGCAGTTTTGCGCCTCGACCATGAGCGAGACGCAATTTATCCGCGAAGTCGTGCGGCGCACCGGCTGCGGCCTGTTGCTGGACGTCAACAATGTGCATGTCAGTTGCACCAACCATGGCACCGATGCCCGCCAGTACCTGTCGGAGTTGCCGCTGCAGGCGGTTGGCGAAATCCATCTGGCCGGCTTTGCCGAGGAGCTGGACAGCCAGGGCGCGCCCTTGTTGATCGACAGCCACGGCGCGCCGATTGCCGCCTGCGTATGGGAGCTGTACGCCTTTACCCTCGCCCTGACCGGCGCCAAACCGAGCCTGATTGAGCGCGACAACAATATCCCCGCCCTGGCCGTGCTGCTGGCCGAGGCGCAGCAGGCCGACCAGCTCATCCAGGCGTACGCTCCAGCGCCGACCAGCGCAGGCGTCAACCAGGGAGTACGCCGATGAACGAACAGGCCGAGTTTGCCGCCGCGCTGCTCCAGGGCCATTGCCCGCCGGGCCTGCACACCTGGAACAACTCCGCCGCAGAGCAGCGCTTTGCGGTGTATCGCAACAATTACCTGGTTGGGCTTATCGAGGCCCTGGCCGACACCTTTACGGTGACCCAGGCGCTGGTCGGCGTAGCGTTCTTCCAGGCCATGGCGCGGGTCTTTGTGCAGACCCAGCCGGCGCAATCGCCGCTGCTGGTGGGTTATGGCGAGGGCTTTGGCGAGTTTATTGACAGCTTCCCGCCGGCCGCCGGGCTGCCCTACCTGGGCGCTGTTGCACGTCTGGAAATGGCCTATGTGCAGGCTTACCACGCGGCCGATGCGCCGGTTGTAGCCGCCAGCGAGCTGGCCCGCTGGCTCGATGACGGCGACGCCCTGAGCCGACTGCGCCTGACCCTGCACCCCAGCGTGCAGCTCGTCAGCTCAGCCTATGCGGTGGTTTCGCTGTGGGCCGCCCATCAGCACGACGACCCCGCTGGGCAACTGGCGGCCATCAACCTGCACAGCGCCCAAGCCGCCATGTTGATCCGCCAGGGACTCGAGGTACTGGTCATCCCGATCAGCCCCGCCAGCGCGCAGTTGATCGCCAACCTGCGCCAGCAGAGCCTGGCCACGGCAGCCGCCACGGCCAGCCCCGAGGCGCTCACTGCGACCCTGGCGCTGCTCGTGCAGCATGCCGCCATCAGCCAACTCAGCCTGCAGGAGTAATCAAACATGCCTAGGGTCTGTTCCCGTTTCATTCGCGGCCGCGCCGGAGCCGGTTTTTGCGCGAGGCAAGGCGCGAGGAGCGTGATTTGGTTGTTCCAAATGAGCG
>Ga0209343_10001269_pt1 | contig 34391 bp, 41 predicted proteins | sample RifCSPlowO2_02_FD_184026 | JGI IMG/M metagenome (GOLD analysis project Ga0209343, IMG submission 184026) | Groundwater microbial communities from Rifle, Colorado - Rifle CSP2_plank lowO2_0.2 (SPAdes) (version 2) | ecosystem: Environmental > Aquatic > Deep subsurface > Groundwater | place... | reverse complement strand
AGCTTCATGTCGTGCTCGATCAGCAGCACGGTGACGTCATGGTCGTTGCGCAGCATGCCGATCAGTGCCTTGAGGTCTTCGGTCTCGCGCGGGTTGAGGCCGGCGGCCGGCTCGTCGAGCATCAGAATGCGCGGGCGGGTCATCATGCAGCGGGCGATTTCCAGGCGGCGTTGCTGACCGTAGGCCAGGGTGCCGGCCGGGCGGTTGGCCACCTCGGTGAGGTTGACCTGCTCCAGCCAGTGGGCGGCGTATTCCATGGCCGCCTTCTCGCTGCGGCGAAAGCTCGGGGTCTTGAACAGGCCGGCGAGGAAGTTGGTGTTGAGGTGCCGATGCTGGGCCACCAGCAGGTTCTCGATGGCGGTCATTTCCTTGAACAGACGCACGTTCTGGAAGGTCCGCACCACGCCCTTGCGGGCGATCTTGTGCCCTGGAAGGTGCTGGATCGGCGCGTCATCCAGGAGGATCACGCCGCCGCTCGGCTGGTAGAAGCCGGTCAGGCAGTTGAATACCGTGGTCTTGCCGGCACCGTTGGGGCCGATCATCGACACCACTTGTTTGGGCTGCACGCTGAGGGCGACATTGTTGACCGCCAGCAGGCCGCCGAACCGCATGCACAGGCCGCTCACTTCAAGAATCGGGCGGCTCATGGCTTCAGCTCCAGGTGCGGACGCTGCATGGGCAACAGGCCCTGCGGACGCCAGATCATCATCAGCACCATCAAGGCGCCGAACATCAACATGCGATATTCGCTGAACTCACGCATCAGCTCCGGCAAGAGGATCATCACCACCGCGGCGAGGATGATGCCCAATTGCGAGCCCATGCCGCCCAGCACGACGATGGCGAGGATGATCGCCGACTCGATAAAGGTGAACGACTCCGGCGTCACCAGACCCTGGCGCGCGGCGAAGAAGCTGCCGGCGAAACCGGCGAAGGTGGCGCCGAGGGTGAAGGCCGAGAGCTTGATGATGGTCGGGTTCATGCCCAGGGCGCGGCAGGCGATCTCGTCTTCGCGTAGCGCTTCCCAGGCGCGGCCGATCGGCATGCGCAGCAGGCGGTTGATCACGAACAGGGTCAGCAGCACCAGCAGCAGGGCCACCAGGTAGAGGAAGATGACCTTGTTGATCGAGTTGTAGGCCAGGCCGAAATACTCGTGGAAGGTCTGCATGCCTTCGGCGGCGCGGCGCTCGAACGACAGGCCGAACAAGGTCGGTTTGTCGATATTGCTGATGCCGTTGGGGCCGCCAGTCAGCTCGGTCATATTGCGCAGCAGGATGCGGATGATCTCGCCGAAACCGAGGGTGACGATGGCCAGGTAGTCGCCACGCAGGCGCAACACCGGGAAGCCGAGGACGAAGCCGAAGAACGCCGCCATCAGGCCTGCAATCGGCAGGCAGGTCCAGAAACCGAGGCCGTAGTAGTGCGACAGCAGCGCGTAGCTGTAGGCGCCGACGGCATAGAAGCCGACGTAGCCGAGGTCGAGCAGGCCGGCCAGGCCAACCACGATGTTCAGACCGAGGCCCAGCATCACGTAGATCAGGATCAGGGTGGCGATGTCCACCGCACCGCGCGAGCCGAAGAACGGCCAGGCCAGGGCGACCATGATCAGGCCGAGGATGATCCAGCGCTGGGTCGAGGGCAGGGTCAGGAAGTTGCTGGCCTTGCCGGGCACGCTGGGCAACGAGGGCAGTTGCGCCCAAACGCCGTCCAGACGGTTGCGCAATAGCTGCCAGGCAAACATGGCAATGGCGGCACCGGCGATGGTCCACAGCGCAGCCGGGCTGGCGCCATGGACTTCCAGGGTGATACCGACGGTGGTGAGTTTCAGGCCCAGCACCGGGTAGGCCACGGCCAGTACCAGCAGGGCGCTGAAGAAGGCGGTTTTGAGGTTCGTGATCATACTTTTTCTACCTCCGGGCGACCGAGAATGCCGGTCGGACGGAACAGCAACACCAGTACCAGCAGGCCGAAAGCGACCACGTCTTTGTACTGATCACCAAATACATCGGCGCCAAAGGCTTCAGCCACGCCGAGCAGCAAACCGCCGAGCATGGCGCCGGGGATGCTGCCGATGCCACCCAGAACCGCAGCGGTAAAGGCCTTGATGCCAACCAGGAAGCCGGCGTTGGGGTTGATCACCCCGTACTGCATGCTCAGCAACACCGCGGCCACGGCCGCCAGAGCAGCACCGATGACGAAGGTCAGGGCGATGATGTTGTTGGTGTTGATGCCCAGCAGGTTGGCCATCTTGATGTCTTCGGCGCAGGCGCGGCAGGCGCGACCCAGGCGTGAACGGGAGATGAACAGGGTCAGGGCCAGCATCACCAGGAAGGTGACGACGAAGATCAGCACCTGCATATAGGAGATCACCACTTCGCTGGCGCCGCCGCTACCAAACACGAAGTTGCCGGGGATCAGGTTGGGGATCGATTTGTCCTTCGAGTCCTGAGCCAGCAGCACGGTGTTCTGCAGGAAGATCGACATGCCGATCGCCGAGATCAGCGGGATCAGCCGGTTGCTGCCGCGCAGTGGGCGATAGGCGATGCGCTCGATGCTGTAGCCATAGGCGCTGGTGACGATGATGCTGCCGAGAAAGGCGGCAGTCATCAGCAGCGGCAGGCTGTCCAGCCCCATCATGGTGAGGCCGGCGATGGCAATGAAGGCCACGTACGAGCCAATCATGTAGACCTCGCCGTGGGCGAAGTTAATCATGCCGATGATCCCGTAGACCATGGTGTAGCCAATGGCGATCAAGGCATAGGTGCTGCCAACGGTCAGACCGTTAACCAGCTGTTGTAGGTAGTGGTAAATCTCGGGCATTACCTGACTCCTGGGAACCTGCGGCAAATACGGCCGGTTGGGCGCGGCCTCGGCAAGGTTCGCTGACATCACGGGGAACTACGCGGGTAACGCAGTGAAAGCACATATAAACAAAGCCCACTGCCGGGGCAGTGGGCTTTGGGTTCAGGCGTGACGCTTACTTGGCTTCGGTCTTGGTGGCATCCTGGTGCCAGTCGTAGACCACGAAGCTGAAGTCCTTCAGGTCGCCCTTGGCGTCGAACGCCAGGCTGCCGGTCGGAGTATCGAAGCTGTTGGCGCGCAGGGCTTCGGCCACCTTGGCGGTGTCGGTGCTGCCTGCTTTTTTCATGCCTTCAGCCATTACTTGTACCGCGGCGTAAGCCGGGAACACGAACGGGCCGGTTGGGTCTTCCTTCTTGGCTTTGAAGGCTTCAACCAGTGCCTGGTTTTTTGGGTCCTGGTCGAAGGACTTCGGCAGGGTCACCAGCAGGCCTTCGGAGGCCGGGCCGGCGATGGCCGACAGTTCTTTGTTACCCACGCCTTCCGGGCCCATGAACTTGGCTTTCAGGCCTTTTTCCGCCGACTGACGCAGCAGCAGGCCGAGTTCTGGGTGGTAGCCGCCGTAGTAAACGAAGTCGACACCGGCTTGCTTGAGCTTGGCGATCATCGCCGAGAAGTCCTTGTCGCCGGCGTTGATGCCTTCGAACAGGGTAACCTTGAGGCCTTTGGCCTCGACGGTTTGCTTGACGGCAGTGGCGATGCCTTCACCGTACTGCTGCTTGTCGTGGATGACGGCAATGGTCTTCGGCTTGACGTGGTCAGCAATGAAGTTGCCGGCGGTCGGGCCTTGCAGGCTGTCCAGGCCAATGGTGCGGAACACCAGTTGGTAGCCGCGAGCGGTGATGTCCGGGCTGGTGGACGCCGCGGTGATCATCAGGATGCCTTCGTCTTCGTAGATGTCGGACGCGGGCTGAGTGGAGCTGGAGCACAGGTGGCCGACGACGTATTTAACTTCGTCGTTGACGATTTTGTTGGCTACGGCCACGGCTTGTTTCGGGTCGCAGGCGTCGTCGTAGACCACACCTTCGAGCATGGCGCCGTTGACGCCGCCGGCCTTGTTGATCTGCTCGATGGCCATTTTCGCGCCAATGAACTGCATCTCGCCGTACTGGGCAACTGCACCCGTTACAGGGCCGGCCAGGGCGATTTTGATCGTGTCTGCTGCCACGGAGTAACTGGCAACGCCGGCCATGGCCATGGCGGCAAACAGCTTGGAAATCTGCTTAGTAGCCTTGTTCATAGTGCTCCACTCATTGTGTTTGCGTTTTTATTGGTTCCGGCTGGCGGGCGTTGGCGCAGACCATCTCTGGCCGCGTGCCGGCCCGACAACTGTACCGGCACAGTGTAGGGTGCCGGTTTGTGGCTTGGAAAGCAGTCAGCCGACGGATTGGTCAGCTTATGTCGCTATATCGTAATAAATATATAAAAAAACGTCGCTTCAGTGCGTTTATGTCTGACGCCTGCCGGGCTTGCCTGCGGCGGTGCTGTCGCTATGATGCGTTGACCTTCTCGATGGTGTTATCCATGACTGAACAGTTCAATGCAAAACCCGCCGGTGACGAGCATGCCAGCAGCCTGTATGGCAAATTGCTGGGTGAGACGGCGGCAATTAGTTGGCACGAATTACAGCCGTTTTTTGCCCGTGGCGTGGTGCTCTGGGTTGCTGCGGCGCTGGACCTGATCGGCGTGGCGCAGGCCGTGGCCGAGGACGACAAGGCGCGCATTGGCGCCTGGATGGCGGCCGGTGAGGTCAATCTATTGCAGGCGGCCCAGGCCGAGGATTGGCTGGCCCGCGATCCGTCGTTGTGGGCGGTGGTGGTGGCGCCCTGGGTATTGGTGCAGGAGCGCGTGGCAGGGGTTAACTAAATAGAGTTGTATTCGGCGCTTTGCGGCGCACTACTGAAGCATCACTTGACGAGCAAAGGAGCAACAGCATGTTTGAACCAGGACATTTGCAGCGCAGCAGCGCCGGCGGCATGCCGGGGATTCCCGCGTTCTCGGTGGATGTGCGTTACGAGGTGCGCAATGACCCCGCCGAAGGTGCCATGTTGCATTTCCGCATGACCGGCGAGATCGAAGGCAAGCCGTTTGCCGATGAGTTTGAACTGCACCGCGACACGGCGTTCAACTTCGCCAGCTCGATCACCCGGATCGCCGGCAAGCACGGCCTGCACCCGAACTTCGGCCCGGTGCTGCGCAATCACAAGGAATACGACCTGATGTTCGAAGACATCCGCAGCAAGCTCCAGGCCGTACCGGGTGAGCCGGTCAACCTCGATCACCTGCTCAAGGACGGCTTCTAAGTCGCGCCTCTTACGCACAGCAGGCCAACGGCCTGCTAGTGCGCCTGCACCCAGCGCTGGCGTGCCCAGTTGCTCAGCACATCCACTCCCAGCACCAGAATCAGCATGGCCAGGATCACTGTGGCCGCTTGCGCCTGTTGAAACAGGCTGAGGCTGACATAGAGCATCTGCCCCAGCCCGCCGGCGCCGACAAAACCGAGCACGCTGGCCATGCGGATGTTGTTCTCCCAGCGGTACAAACCATACGCCAGCAGTTGCGGCCAGACGCCCGGCAAGGTGCCGTAGCAGAACGCTGCCAGTCGTGAACTGCCGCTCAGGCGCAAGGCCTCGGCCGGCGCCGTGGGGGTGTTTTCCAGGGCTTCGGCAAACAGCCGGCCGAGCACGCCGCTGGTGTGCAGGGCCAGGGCCAGGGTGCCGGCATTGGGCCCAAGACCTGCGGCCAGCACCATCAGCGCCGCCCACACCAGCTCGGGAATGGCCCGTAGGGCATTCAGGCTGAGGCGTGTCAGGCTTTTGCCCAGAGCGCCGAAGCGGCCTGCCGCCGGCAAGGCCAACAGCAGGCCGAGCAGCGCCGCCAGCAGGGTGCCGATGGCTGACATGGCCAGGGTTTCCAGGGCGCCACGGGCGACCTGCTGAAGCAGCGTGGCGGACAGATCCGGTGGAATAAAGCCCTGGGCGAAGCGGGCCATCTGTGCCGGGCTGTCGCCTTGCAGCAGCGCCGCCAAATCCAGATCGAGGTAGGCGAAGCTGGCGCCCACGGCTATCGCCACGCCCAGCAGAATCAGCCAGTTGCCGAGGTTTAGCTGGGGTCGTCTCATGTCAGGCGTCCGCGCAGCCAACGGCTCAGGCTGTCGGCCAGCAGCACCAGGAGCAGGAACGTCAGCAGCATGCTGGCCACTTCGGCGCCGGCGAACATGCGCAGCGATTGATCGATCAACTGGCCCAGGCCGCCGGCGCCGACAAAGCCCATGACCACCGAGGCGCGGATCGCACATTCCCAGCGGTACACGCTGTAGGACAGCATCTCACCGGCGGCATTGGGCAGCAGGCCGTAGGCAAAGGCCGCCAGACGTGGGCTGCCGGCCAGCAGCAGGGCGCGGGTGGGGCGCAGGTCGACCGACTCGAAAATCTCCGCATAGACCTTGCCGAGCATGCCGGCATAGGTGATGGCAATCGCCAGCACGGCGGCGCTCGGCCCCAGGCCCACGGCCCGCACAAACAGTAGCGCCCAGACGATTTCCGGCACGCTGCGCAGCACAATCAGCAGGCCGCGCACCGGCCAGCGCAGCGCTTGCGCCCACCAGGCGGGCTGACCGCCGCGGGCCAGGGCGCTGAGCGACAGGGCGCGGCTGGCCAGCAATGCCAGCGGCATGGCCAGCAGCCAGGCCAGGGCCATGCCGGCCGTGGCAATGGCCAGGGTCTGCAGGGTGGCCTCGGCCAGCAACTGCAGAAAGTCGGGTTCATGGGCCGGTGGCCAGAAGCCGCTGGCAAACTGACCCATATTGCGCAGGTTGTCCGGGGCGACCAGCACGGCCAGGTTTAGCTCGCTCAACTGCAAGCCGGGCCACAGAAGGGCCAGCGCTAACAGGGTCAGCAGTAAGCGTGGCAGGGCCGCCGGATCGCGGCGTTGGGCAGGCGTTAGCATCGCGGCATTTGCACCGCCGGCAGGCCGCCTTGCGCCGGGCTGGACAACTGCTCATTGGCGTACAAGGCGTCCAGGCGGGCTTGATCGACGGCGCTGGCGGGCAGGTCGAACATGATCCGCCCATCGCGCACGCCGATGATCCGCGGGAAGTGCGCCAGGGCCAGATCCACCGCATGCAGGCTGGCCAGCAGGGTGCAGCCGCGCTTCTCGGCCTCCTGGTTGAGCACGCTCAGGGTGTGCCCGGCGAGCAGCGGGTCCATGGCCGAGACCGGCTCGTCGGCGAGGATCAGGCGCGCCTGCTGATACAGCACACGGGCGATGCCGACCCGTTGCAGTTGCCCGCCGGACAACTGGTCGCAGCGCTGGAACAGCTTGTCGCCGAGATCCAGGCGCGCCAGGGCCGCGGCCGCGCCGTCGCAGTCCAGCGGGTAAAGCAGGCTGCACAGGCTTTTGCCCAGCGACCACTGGCCGAGGCGGCCGGCCAGCACGGCGCTGACCACCCGCTGCCGGGGCGGCAGGGGTGGGCTTTGTTGAATCAGGCCGAGCTGGCTGCGCAGGGCTTTACGCTGGCGCGCCGGCAGCGCCCAGGGCTGGCGGCCAAGCAACTCAAGCTGGCCGCTGCTGGGCGGCATCTGGGTGGCCAGCAGGCGCAGCAGGCTGGTCTTGCCGGCGCCGGACGGGCCGATAATGGCCAGGCGTTCGCCGTGCTCGACGCGCAAATTGATGCCCTGCAGGGCGGCCCGCTTGCCGTAGTGCAGGCCGGCGTCGATAAGCCGCAGGCCGTAGTCGCCTGGGCTCACTGCAGCAGGCCGGCCGCGCGCGCCGCTTCCTCGATGCCGGTGTAGTTCTCGGCCTGGGTGGGGATGAAGCGGGTGGCTGCTTGCAGATCGAGAATCAGCTTGTCTGCCGGTTTGGCCGGGTCGAGGGCGAGGAAGGCCGCCTTGATTTTTGCGCTCAGCGCCGGGTCGAGGTTACCGCGCACGGTCCAGTTGTAGTCGTAGTAGGGCGGAGTGGTGCCAAGCACGACTACTTTGCGGGTGTCGACCTTGCCGGCGGCAACCAGTTTGTCCCACACCGAGGCGTTCAGTACGCCGCCGTCCACTTTGCCGGCCTGGACCCAGGCCACGGTGGCGTCATGGGCGCCGGAGTACGCCACGCGGCTGAAGAATTGTTCCGGCGTGATGCCGTCTTTTTGCATAAAGAAGCGCGGCATCAGGCTGCCGGAGGTGGAGGATACCGAGCCGAAGGCGAAGGTCTTGCCCTTCAGGTCCTGCAGCGACTTCACGGCTGGGTTGGCGGTGATGTACTTGCTGGTGAATTTGGCATCCTGCTCGCGCTGCACCAGGGGGATGGCATTGCCGGTTTTCAGGCGCGTCTGCACAAAGGTGAACCCGCCCAGCCAGGCCATGTCCAGACGGTCCGAAGCCAGGGCTTCAACCACCGCGGCGTAGTCGCTGACCGGCACGAACTCGACCTGCATGCCCAGTTGCTGTTCCAGATAGGCGCCCAGGGGTTTGAATTTGCGTTGCAGCTCGGTGGGCGCTTCATCGGGGATAGCCGATACGCGCAGCACATCGGCGGCCTGGCTGAGAGTGCAGGAAAGGGCCAGGGCAAAGCCGGCGGCCAGCGTCGCAAGACGGTTCAACATGGGTATCTCCGGTTCAATAGCGGAAAATTGGGCGCGCAGTATAAAGGTGCGCGGCGCCGAGTGGCAGTTTCATTCATGGGCAACAGCGTTGCGCTTATCGAGCACCTTGGCCTTGGGTTCGCAGCGCCAGCAGCCTGTCGGACTTAGGCGGCCGTAGCGAGGGAAAGATCGGTTTGAGGCAGTTTTGGCGCTCTTTTGAGGCCAATAGTCGCTCTCTTTAACGAAAAAGAGCGCAAAAAATGACCAGCTCCGGCTTTTCCGCAGTAGGACAGACCTAAGCCCGACAGGCTGCTAGGCCCTTGTCGGTCAGACGGTACTGCTGCAGACGGCTGTTGGGTTTGTCGGGCCGAGTGTATTCGATCAAGCCCTCGGCCAACGCCGGTTGCAGGTAGCGTTGCCGGAATGACTTGCGATCCTGCAAGCCGAGCAAGGCCTGCAACTGCTCGCGGTTCATCGCGCCATCGAGCACGGCGATCAGCTCTCTGACTTGGGGGCTGACTTGGGGGGTTAGCGCGTCGAGCGCCTGCACCAGCATCCGCAGCATAAAGGTGATAAAGGGCGTGGCATCGCCTTGTTGCGTGCTCTGGTTGATGGCGGTACTCGGCCTGATGCTATTGCTGTGGTGCCGGGCAACTCTTGGCAGCGGCCTGGAGCGCTTTAGCGTAGTCCACATAGGTTTCGGGATCGTAAGGTTCGGCAGTTATTTTGAAGCTGGACTTTCCATCAGAACCAACCCACTGGCTAACCCGCAAAGCCCAGGCTCTACCGTCGTACTGAGTGATCAGGTCGAAGTCGTGCCCATCCAGCTCACTAGACTCATTGAGAGCGGAGTAGAGGTAGCGCAGTTGCTTGTACCAGCCAGAAACACTCGTGATAGATCTCAGTGCCTGCTTGGCTGGCTGTTTGTCGGTGTCCTTCAAATAGAACATATTGCCGATGGTGAGCTTTCCTACGCTTTCCAACTCAGATACTGGCACAGGCAACGGTTCGCGGCTGATTAAGCGCGAATAGTCGCAGTCGAACACCCAGTGACCCGTGTTCACATACTTATCCGCGTAGACAATGACGCCATTACCAAAATCTTGCTTGTATGCACTTGTCATAGCTTTCAACTCGTAGTAACCCCAGAACAACAGCAGCGGAGAGAGAATAGCGAGGGCAATCCATAGCCCTTTATTTTGGCGAAAATTCAAAGTGGCCTCCGGGTATGCCTAGTGGAGTATCGCCGGAAATCACTGGGTTGATCGCCCCCATTTCCTGATAGGTGAAGCCGCTGAGTTTGTTGTATTCCTTTCGCTCTTCCCTCCGCGCACTCCACCTTTGGCACCATTCACCCGTTGGAGCTGCGTTGTTACTAATCCCGCAAAGATCGCCCATGCGGCGCTCCTCGAACGAACCCCAGGTGTTCTTGTAGTCCGACCGGCGAATGAACGCCCGTACCTTGATTTGCAAGTGGTCGGCCAGCAGTTGCGCCAGGCTCTCGTTGGTTTGCGGAAAGAATTGGATGCCGTCTTCAATAGGAAATTCCGAACGATTACCCATCCCTGTTCGACAGGCATAGCTGTCGATTCGCGCCGAACTTGAAAATGCCAAAGGCGAAATTTTGTCGTAGCTCAGCACATTGAGAGACATTTCAAATTGCTCGGCCAATTCATAACCAAACTCCACCTGCTGTGGCAGGCCGTGGCTGAACAATGACAGGTGCGCGATGGGCGAATGCTTCCTGTCCTTGCCCCGATTCAGGTAATCGATCAGCCCCTGGACGTTAGCCACGCTGACAAAGTTCGCGCCGTAAGCTTCGGCGGAGCTGCGAGCGGCACTGAGCATGGCGGAGCTGTACGCGGGCGTGAACACCACCAGTGTGCGAGTCAGGTTGGGGTTGTTGCGTTTGAACTCGGCCAGCTCACGCACAGCTTGGCCAATGAACATCATCTTGTTGCCCGAGTTGCTGTCATGCTGACTGCCCGCGACGGCAATTAACTCAGGAGTTAGCGACTCCTTGGGCGCGGCAGTTGAACCATTCGGCTGCACCAGGGCTCCCGAGAGCAAGGCGTGCTGCTCTAACTGTGGATCGGCGAGTAACTCGGCCATGAGCTGATCATCCACCGAGCCATCCGGGCGCACAGCGCCAAGCTTGGCGAAGTTCACGATAGTGCTGGTCGCGCCACCGCCGAACTGGAAACCGCCAAAGGTATCGGAGCTGCCCGAGACAATGGTGCCGCCGTGGCTAGTCGGACTACCCAGATACGCCAGTGGTCGATTGTCGATGATGATGGAGGGGAAGCCAGTGGTGATAACTGCGCCGCAGCCACAGACATCCCCGACACGTGCCGCGCCGAGGAAGTTGATTTGAGTGTCAGGGGAGGCGGAAGCGATAGGCGATGTGCCGTGGCCGGGGAGCGGACAAACGTGCATGTCGCCAAGTCTAGCGGTTGGGATCATGCCATTCCTTGGTATCGGTTATTCAGGTCTCCCGATGATAACCGCATCAAGTTGTGCAACTTCTTGCGCAACAGGCCTGAAGGCCACGAATAGTAAGGTCTACAAAATTTTCACTGTGTTCAAAAGCATGCTAGCCAGGCTTTGCTCGGCTTCGATCCGCCCGAGCGCCGCGCTGGCCTGGCTAACCAGGCTAACGATGGCGGAGGTGAGGCTGTACGGCGGGGTGTGGGCGTTGCTCATGCAGTAATGACCAGGATTGCCTGAATCCGTCTGGCACGGACGCTAACTCAGCAGTGGGAAATCTGCCGCAGTATAAAGGCGGGCATCCTGGCATGGCAGTTCCATTCGTGGCGTGGCCAGTTAAACTGCGTTTTTGCCTGACCTGCGGAGCCTTTTATGACTGCCTCTTTGCCTGCACTGGCCTTTGCCGGAATCGGTTTGATGGGCCTGCCGATGTGTCGTCGGCTGCTGGCCGCCGGTTATCCGCTGAGCCTATGGAACCGCAATGCCGACAAATGCCTGCCGTTGCTGGAGAGCGGCTGTCAGCGGGTGCAGACCCCGGCCGAGCTGTGCCGCGATGCCGAGCTGGTGCTGTTGTGCCTGGCCGACACCGCAGCGGTGCGCGAGGTGGTGTTTGGCGAGGGCGGGATTGTTGAGGGCGCCCGGCCCGGTCAGTTGCTGATCGACTTCTCCAGTCTGGAGCCGGCCGCCACCCGTGAAATGGCCGCTGAGTTGCTGGCCCGCACCGGCATGCACTGGCTGGATGCGCCGGTGTCCGGCGGTACGCCGGGCGCTGAACACGGCACCCTGACGATCATGGCCGGCGGTCGGCACGCGGACATCGAGCGGGCGCGGCCGGTATTGCAGCACCTCGGCCAGCGCCTGACCCATATGGGCGATGTGGGCGCCGGTCAGGTGACCAAGGTGTGCAACCAGATGATCGTCGCCTGCAACGCCCTGGTGATCGCCGAAGTGGTGGCCCTGGCTGAACGCAGCGGTGTGGATGCGAGCTTGCTGGCGCCGGCCCTGGCCGGCGGCTTTGCCGACTCCAAACCGTTGCAGATATTGGCGCCGCAAATGGCCGCCAGCCAGTTCGAACCGGTCAAATGGCATGTGCGTACCCTGCTCAAGGACCTCGACGGTGCGGTCAAGCTGGCCCAGCAGCAGGGCAGCGCCGCGCCCATGACCGGCCTGGCGGCGCAACTGATGCGCCTGCATGGGGTGCAGGGCAACCTGGCGCGCGATCCCTCGACCCTGGTGGACATGCTGCGCGAGCAATGCCCATGAAGATCGCCGCCAACCTGTCCCTGCTATTCACTGAGCTGCCCCTGCTGGCACGTATCCAGGCGGCTGCGGCGGCCGGTTTTGACGGCGTGGAAATCCAGTTTCCCTACGAACTGCCGGCCCTGCAGTTAAAAGAAGCGCTGGCCCGTGCCGACCTGCCGCTGCGGTTGATCAATCTGCCGGCCGGCGACCTGATGAGTGGTGGCCCCGGTTTGGCCGCCGTGCCGGCGCGCCAGGCCGAGTTTAACGCCGCCTTGCAGGAGGCCCTGAGCTACGCCGCCATGGTCCGCCCGGCCTGCGTCAATCTGCTGCCGGGGCGCTTGGCCGAGGGCGTCAGCCGTGAGCAGGCGCTGGCCTGCCTGATTGGCAACGTGCGGCAAACCGCCGAAGCCTTTGCCGTGCTGGGTATTCAGGTGCTGTGCGAGGCGATCAATCCGCTGGATATGCCGGGCTTTCTGATCAACAGCCCCGAGCATCTGGATCAACTGTTGCGTGCGGTGGACCATCCCAACCTGCAGGCGCAGTTCGATCTTTATCATATGGCTCGCCAGAGTCTGGATATTCCCGCCGGCATTCGCTTGCTGGCTGGGCGCATCGGTCATGTGCAGTTTGCCGACTGCCCCGGCCGCGGCGAGCCGGGCAGTGCAGAACTGGATTTTGCCCCGCTGCTGCAAACGCTCCAGGCCAGCGGCTACGCCGGCTGGCTGGGCGCGGAGTACAAGCCGAGCCAAGCCAGCGCGCAGACGCTGGACTGGTTGCCGGCTTGGCAGGCGCTTTAGCCGGTTTTTGCAAGGGGCAGATTCGATTGGTTTAAGCGCGACTAAGGGTGTCTGAACCCATTAACGCCTACGAACTACGAGCTCAGTGGCGGGAAGGATAAATGCGGGGGCCGGAGCGGCGGACCTGATCGCCGGCAGCGAAGGTCGCTTTCGGGGAGCGAACCCTGTAGAGCGTTCCGTTTTCCGTCGCGACCTCATAGCTGCGCTCTGACAAACCTGCCGCGCTCTGCGCGCCGGAGCCCATGAAGAACCCCGCAGCGCCTCCGGCCAGTGCTCCAACTGGGCCACCGGCGGCACCACCAACCATAACCCCCGTTAGTACGCCGACGCTCTTGCCGACCGTGGTATCCGGCACCTTGCGGATGACCTCATCGGCACCGGCCTGATGGCTGACGGCCAATGCCACTAAAATAAACAACGACTGAATTTTCATGCTGACCTCATGTGGGCGTAATTGGATGAATCGCCCAATGCATTGCATTCGTCGTGCCAGTTATTTATTCCTTTTATATCAGTAGCTTAGATGCCTGCATGTGTCTTAATGACGCATGTGTAAATTGTCATTAAGACGGTGGTGGTGTCGTAATGACTGAAGTGCGTGCGGGGGTTGCACCGACATGCCTTCGAGCACATTGCTGAGCACCTGGCCTCCCTACGCCGGCTTGTTCTGCAGCACTCCCGCATAGCGAAAGATCTGCCCAAACAGCGGGTGAGTGAGGCGAAAATCCATGGCGAAATGGTTATCCGCCGCACCCGTCTCGACAATGCTGGTATGCCCCAGCGCCAGCCATTCGGGGATGGGCAGCAGCAGTGGGCTGAGTTTTAGGACGAAGCGCACGCCGTGGTAATGCAGTTGGCCGTTTTCGACATGCACGGCCATCTGCAGGCCCAGCAGCGGGTTGACGTACTCGATCAACTGGTTGCCGCCGGCCAGCACCCAGTAGCTGTTGAACTGCACCACCTGGCCGTCGGCAAAGGTCATTGCCCGGCGCCAGTATTGGCGCTCGCCGTCGATGTGTTTTGTTACGCGGGTGGCGACATGGTGCCCACGGCGGTTGAGCAATGCTCCGCAGCGATGCAGCAGGTGCAGCAGCGGTTGCATAAAGGTCGGGTATTCGATGTCCAGATGGCCGATATCCAGATTGGGTGCCGCCTGGTAGTGCGCTTGCAGGGCTGGGTGCAGTTTGTCCCAGTCGTGGCCCAGGGCTTGTTGCATCAGGCTGTTCATAGGGTGGCTCCCGGAATGTGTTTGAACACCATCAATGCCACCACCAGCAGCATGGCGGTAAAGGCTGGCAGGCCGAGCCAGAACCAGCAGCGCGCCATGCGCCAGTAAGCGGCGGGCAGTGCGGTCTGTTGCGCCAGCGCCTCGGCAGACAGCCGTTGCATGCGGATTTGCAGCCAGACCACCGGCAGCCAGCAGGCGCCGGCGAATACATACAGCGCGAGGCTGATGGCGATCCAGTCGCTGCTCAGCGAATAACCGGCCAGCGAGGCCATGGCCAGGCCGCTGATGGGCTGGAAAATCACCGTGGGCGTGGTGAACAGCCAGTCGGCCAGCACCACATGGCGATTGGTCACGGCGATATGGGCGAGGTTGCCGCTGCGATCGGCCATCCATTTGTAGAAGGCGCTGCCCAGACCTGTGCCAAAGAGCAGCAGCATGCTGAGGATGTGCAGGGTCTTGAGGCTTAGATAGAGCATGGCGTACTCCCTGTTTGTGCGGTGCTGGCATCCTGCTGCAGCAATTCGGGCGCGAAGGCCAGCGGACTGCGCCCGAGCAACGCGTTAAACGCTTGCGTCTCGCCCTGATAGCCGGCTTGCAGCATGCGCAGGTTGTCCGGCTGCAACAGCGGACTGAAGTGGCGCCCCACCTGAGTTGCGGCCAGCGCCAGGCGCAACGGGATGCGCAGCGTGCGAGCCGGTGCCAGGCCCTGGGCCGCGCGCAGGCTGTGCAGCCACTGCTTGAACGTCAGAGTTTCGGCGCCGACGATGTCCAGGGTTTGCCGTGTTTGTGTTGTCACCAGACAGGCCAGTACGCCGTCCACCACGTCACGGATATGCACCGGCTGTACGGCTTGCTCGCCCGCGCCAATGACGGGCAGCAGCGGCAAGCGGGCCAGGGCCATAAACAGCTTGGCGCTGGTGCCGCCGTGGCCGTAGATCAGCGCGGGGCGCAGCACGAACCAGTCCAGCGCCAGGCTGCGCAGGCAATCGTCGGCGGCCAGCTTGCTGCGGTGATAGGCGGAAAAGGCCTGCGTATCGGCGCCCAGGGCCGAGACCTGGATGACTCGGCGCACTCCGGCGCTTACACAGGCGCGGAACAGGGCTTGCGGCGCCGTCGTGTGCAGCGCTTGGAAGCGTTGCGTGGCGGTCTCGCCGATGATGCCGACGCAGTTGATCACGGTATCGACCCCAGCGAGCAGCGGCAGCCAGTCGGCGGGTTCGAGCATGTGGGCGAAATCCACACCCTGGCTGCGGCACACGGGGCGTACCTGATGGCCGGAGGTGCGTAAACGCGCGGCGATATTACGGCCGAGAAAACCACTGGCGCCGGTAAGCAAAATGTTCATTGCAAACCCCCTGCGTTATCAGGGGTGACGATGAATTTCCCCAGGCGTTTGCCGACCGAGTGCAGGCCCAGCAGCAGGCCGGCCAGTGCGGCCATCAGCGCGAGGCGCAGGTTGTCCATGGGGTTGCTGAAGTGGGCGAACAGATCAACGCTGAGGACCAGCAACAGTGGCGCACTGATCAGCATCACCTGGGTGTAACTCAGCCAGAAGCCGGCGGCCTGTGGGTCCGGGCAGATGCGCTGCAGCACATTGTGCAGGGGCCTGGAAAGGGCGCGCAGGACAATCAGGCTCATGCTTGCGCTGATCAGCAGTTCAAGAGGCAGCAGGTAGTCGCTGTACATGGCGGAACTCCTTGGATGTCTGGAGCCCTCAGTGTCGATTTTGCCCGCTGGCAGGGCTTCCGCTTTGATCGAAACGGAGCAGTTTTAAGCTCCGCAATGATCGTTCAGGAGTCGAAAAATCCTGTTTGGGCTGTTTTTACGCCGTTGTGCCGCGTTGCAGGTGCAGCTTGCGGTATTGGCCGGGGGTCATGCCTTCGATCTCGCGAAAGGCTTCGTAGAAGTTCGACTGCGAGCTGAAGCCAACACTCAGGCCCACCGACAGCACCGAGGCCGAGGGTTCGGCGCAGAGCATATGCCTGGCCGCCGCGCTGCGTTGTTCGCGCAGGTAGCGGGAGAAGCCCTTGCCCAGTTGTGCGTTGATCAGCTCCGACAATTGATGGCTGCTCAGCTCCAGGCGTTGCGCGAGGCTGGCCAGGCTGAGCTCTTGGTCGGCATACAGATGCTCGGTTTGCATCAGCGAGGCCAAGCGGGCCAGTGCGGCGCTGCAATCGACATTGCCGAGGGTCGAGTTGCTGTAGGTGGTTTGGCTGATCTGCGCACTTTCACTGATTTGCGTGACCAGTTGCGGGCGCAGGCCGAGGGTGATCTGCACCAACAGGAAGGCCAGGCCGATGGCGCTGGCATACAGGCTGAAGAAGCGCTTCTCGGCCAGCACATGCTGGAACAGACCGAGCGCCGCAACGCCGACGGCAATCAGAAAGACCAGGCCCAGCAGGATGATTTCCTGGTGGTACTGGCTGCGTTCGCCGCGCAGCCGATAAAGCCGCCGGGCCAGCCACAGCAGGTACAGGGCGCCGACCACAAAGGCCAGGGGTAGGGCCATGGCGGCGAGCAGCCAGGGGGCGAGCAGCGCCGGGGCTAGATGGCAGAGCAGAAGCAGCGGCTTGGGCTGCTCTGCAGCGGGGGTCAGCAAGGGCTCGCTGAAGATGAAAAATGCCGGCGCAACACTGAACAGCAGAATGCGATAAGCCATGCCATCGACCCAGGGCAGGTTCAGATGCAGCCAGGCAAAGTGGGCCAATTGCAGACCACTGAGGGCCGCCAGCAACAGCAGGCCCATGACTCTGGCGAGGGGTTGGCCGGAGTAGTTGGCGGCGCGAAAGTGGCTTAGCGCCAGCGCCAGGGCGCTGAACAAGGAAAAGCCGATCAGCAGCAATGCGAGTGAGGTCATAAGCGAGTCCTGTGGCTAAGCGGTCGTCCATGGCGTTGGCCGGGGTCGTTAAAGGGTCAGACACGATGAGTTCAAGCAAGGCTAATCCTGTCTAACCCCATTAACCGCTCTGCATGGGTATCGCTGTGCTCAACCCATTCTGCGAACTTGCATTATTTTTGGGTGCCAGAGGCGTCCTTGATGCATTTGCCGACAAAGCTGTTCTTGGCCGCACCTGCCAGCTTTTTCTGGGCCGCGCTCGCTTCACACTGCTCGGCGACGTCGGCGGCATTCAGGGTCTTGATGCACTTTTGCACAAAGCTGGTTTTGGCTGCGCCAGCCAGCTTCTTCTGCTCGGCGGAGGTTTCGCAGCGTCCGGCCTTTTCTGCTGTGCGAAGGGTTGCCACGCACTTTTCGAGAAAGCTGGTCTTGGCTGCACCGGCCAGTTTCTTCTGGTTGGCCGAGGCCTCGCACTTGCCGGCCATGTCCGCCGTCTGCAGGGTGCTCAGGCAGGCCTTCACATAGGCTTGGTTTTCTGCGCCAGCCAAGCCTTTTTCGTCGGCTTTGTAGGCGCAGGCCTGGGCGGGCGTAGGCATTGGTGTTGTCGCAGTGGCGTAAGCGGACAGCATGCTGAGCCCTAAGGCGATAAGGATCTTGTTCATGTGGTTACTTAACCTTTCAGGGTGGGTGCGAGCTGACAATAAGGGCTCAGACACGCTTAGTTCAAGCCAGCTTAAGCGTGTCTGGCCGCCATTAACGTTCTCAGCGCACCCAGTCCTGCAGCTTGAACTGCAGTTCGTGTTGCGGGCCCTTGAGGCGCAATTGCTGCTCGCTCAGGGTTGCTTCGCTCCACTCGCTCAGGGTGCTGGTCATGGCGCGCTCCCAGTCTTGCCGCGGGGGCGGACAAAACATCATGGTCGAGGCCATTTGCTTGATGCGCAGTTGTGTGCCTTGCACTTCCACCTGGCCGAAATAGCGATTGCAGCCGGCGCTGCCGTTGGCGCGCAGGTGCTCGCCAATTTCCAGATCCGGGGCCTGGCCTTTCTCTGTCGGCAGCGGCACGCCGTCGATCTTCTCCAGCACCCAGTGATGATGCTGCAGGCTTTGTGCGCTCAAGGGGGCGCTCGGCGAGGTGCTGGCGCAGGCGCCGAGGAGGGTGGTCAGGGCGATGACGCTGAGGATACGAGTGCTCATTGGCTCACCTGATGCAGTGGATGAATTAGCGTTTGCCCATGGAGCGGCGGGTGCCGTTGGGGGCGCGACCGGGGGTTTTGTCGTGGTTGGACTTATGCCCCTTGGGATGATGGGGCTGGCCGTCGTTCTTGTTCGGCGCAAAGGCTGCGGGCGAGAACGGGAAGCTGAAGGCCGGCACTTTGCTGCTGACGATTTGTTCGGCGGCGTTGTCGAGGGTGTCGCTGGCTGGAGTAGGGGTCGTGGGCATGGGGAATCCGCCTGGGGCCTGGTCGAGTAAGGAATGGCGCTGCTGGGCAGCGCATAGCGACGCAGTATACCCGCCTGGGCGATTTGAGCCTGGGGCGTGCGAGTTGGCGCGCTGATTTAGCGTCGTGGCTGGCGCTGGCGCAGTGGGGTGAGCAGTTCGGATAGGCCGTTGTGGTCGATCTCCTGCATCAGTTGCAGCAGGCGCCCGGTTTCATTGTTGGGGAAGCCTTCGCGGGCAAACCAGTTGAGGTACGGGCCGGGCAGGTCGGCGATCAACCGGCCCTTGTACTTGCCGTAGGGCATGGGCCGGGTCACCAGCAGAAGCAGGTCTTCGGGTTGCATGGGCTGCGCTTAGCCGCCATTGGCAGCGAGGATGCGAGCCACCTGGCGGGGCTGGCAGTTGAGATAGGGTGAGGCCTTGACAAGGCTGCGGTCAGGGTACCAGGAGTACATAAACTGGCCGCCCTTGAGCTTGTCGATCACCCGGCGGGCAACCTCCGGGCGCACCGCCGGGCAGCCCTGGCTACGACCGATGCGGCCCTGGCGCTTGCTCCACAGTGGGTTCACGTAGTCGGCGGCGTGGATGACGATGGCCCGTTCGCGGGCGCGATCGTTGACTCCCGGCTCCAGGCCGTCCATGCGCAGCGAGTAGCCGTGCTTGCCCTGATAACTTTCCTGGGTGCGGAACAGGCCGAGGCTGGACTGATAACTGCCGACTCGGTTGGAGAAGCGGGTGGCGAAATTTTCTCCGGACTTCTGCCCGTGGGCCACCAGGTCCTGCAGCAGCAGGGCCTGTTTGCGCAGATCGAAAATCCACAGGCGGCGGGCGGTCGAGGGTTGCGAGTAGTCGATCACGGCCAGGCGTTGGGCGCGTTCGGCGCCGCTGTTGAGGGCGCACTGCATGGCCGCCAGGGCGTGTTGCAGGGCCACTGGGTTGAGCCCTGGGGCGGCGCGGGAGAGGTTGTTGAATAGCGCTTGGGGTGCCGAGGTGGCGGCCATTAGCGGTGTGGCAAAGGCCCAAAGTCCGGCCACGGCCAGGCATAGCTGGCGGAATCGAGTGAGCATGCGAGGAGAGTCCCCATTGTCGTTGTTGGCTCCCGACTTCCTGTCGTTGCGGCGGCGCGCCTGTTTATACTTGAGCGTGAGTGAACGGCGTCGCCACGGCAGGCCGTGAATATGACGGCCATGGATTGGAGTGCTGCAGTTGTTCAAAAAATTTGCATGTTACCTGAGCCTTGGTCTGTTGATGGCGCCATTGGTCGCGGCCGTGGAGGTGCCTCTGACGCCCGCGCCGCCCTTGCAATTGAGCATCGAACAGTTGCCCGGCGCCTGTCCCGAGGCGCCGGCGAGCCTGGATGCTGACGCCCGTGAGCGGCTGAACGCCTTCTACGCTCAGCGCCAATACGCCCCGGTGTGGGCTGTCACGGGGCAGTTGGCGGCCTTGCTCGGGCAGTTGGAAGGCTTGGCTGACGATGGTATTAACCCGGCCAGCTATCAGCTCGCCAGTCTGCGGGCCTGGAGCGGGCAGCCGGCCAGCGATTGTCACGAGATCCTGACCAGTCATATCTACCTGCAGGCCTTGCAGCATCTGTTGCAGGGGCGCTTGCCGCAGCAGCAGATCGAGCCCCGTTGGCAGGCTGCCAGCCCGGCAGGGGCTGCGGAGCGGGTGCTGGCCTTGGCGATTGTGGGCATTGCTGATTTGCCGGCGGCGTTTCAGCAGGCGCGTCCGAGCCTCAGCCAATATCAGCAATTGCGCACGCTTTATGCCCAGCGCCGGCAACAACCCTTGGCCGAGTGGCAGGCGCTGGCCGACGGCCCGCTGCTGCGCCCGGACAGGCGTGATCCGCGCGTGCCGGCCCTGGCGCAACGGCTGACCAGTGAAGGCTATCTGCCGGCCCAGACGACCCTGGACGATGACCTCTATGGGGCGGCGTTGGTGGCTGCGGTGAGGCTGTTCCAGCAGCAGCACGGGTTGCAGGCCGACGGCGTGGTGGGCGCGGCGACCCTGGAGGCCCTGAATGTCAGCCCGGCCCAGCGCCTGGCCCAGTTGCGTCTTAATCTCGAACGCTGGCGCTGGCTGGCCGGCGATCTGCCGGGCAGTGGCGTGCTGGTCAACGTGGCTGCCGCGCAACTGGCCTACTACCAGAACTTCGTGCCCGTCTGGCAAACCCGTACCCAGGTGGGGCGTGCGGCGCGGCCGACGCCCTTGCTCAAGTCGCAGATTACCCGGCTGACCCTCAACCCGACCTGGACGGTGCCGCCGACCATTTTGCGCGAAGACAAACTGCCGGAGATCCGCCGCGACCTGGCCTTCCTCGACAAGCACAACCTGCGGGTGCTGGACCGCGAGGGGCATGTGCTGGACGCCAATAGCATCGACTGGAACAACCCCGGCAGCATCCAGCTGCGCCAGGATGCCGGTGCCCGCAACCCGTTGGGGCAGGTGGCGCTTCGCTTCCCCAATCCGTTTTCCGTGTACCTGCACGACACCCCCAGTCAGCAATTGTTTGGCAAGGGGCCGCGGGCGTTCAGCTCAGGCTGTGTGCGGGTCGAGGCGGTGATGCAGTTGGTCGACTTGCTGCTCACGCCCGCCGAGCGCGAGCGTATGCAAAGCCTGTTGGCCAGCGGGCGTACCCATGAGTTTCGCTTGAGTACGCCGTTGCCGATCATCCTCGGCTACTGGACGGCGGAAGTGGATGGCGCCGGCCAACTGCTGTACGCCCCGGACATCTATGCCCGCGACCCAGCGCTGCTGGCGGCGCTGGAGCGTGCCCAGTTATAGGCGCAATGCCGTTCACTTAAGCCAAGTGGACGGCATTTTTGTAGCCCGGATGTAATCCGAGGCGCGGGTTATCCTGCCAATTTCCCCGGATTTCATCCGGGCTACCGCTGTCGCACCTTAAGTGAGCGGCATTGCAGTTGTAAGCGGGCTTATTGCAGGAAGCGCTGGGCGACGATTTCCGCCTGCTCTGGATGGCGCATATAGGCCAGTAACGGCGCGCTGATCTGCAGACGATCGTTGATGTGCTGGTCGAGCAGGATCTGGATGCGCTCGCGCTTGAGGGTCATCAGATCACCCTCCAGTGCGCACCAGACGAACTCGCAGGCCGGGGTGATGCTGGCATCCGGCACATCCATGCCGAATGAGTCTTCGCTGAAACGCACGATGTAGTGCCCAGCCTTGGCGTTGAAGCCGACAAAGCCGTTGAGTTGGTCGGCGGCGGCGCAAATATCGGCAGATGTGATGCTCATAACTAACCTCGCAGAGGGCGTGTTTACGCGCGCAGACGGCGCGGTTACACGGGGGCACTTATCCTAAGTGGCGGCAGTTTACGCGCGCCTTGGCGTGGATCAACTGCGTGGCAATCGGCGCCGCTTACTTGCCCGCCGGCTCGGCAAACACGCTGACCTTGCCGAACGGCGAGCTGTGCATGCCGACATCCACGGCCATCAGCGGCGAATTATTCAACCAGGCGTCCTCAATCACGATGGTGCGGCCCAGGTCGTCGTTGTCCGCGGCCACCAGCAGGTAATAGGTGCCGTCTTCCGGCGCCTCGCCGACCCACTTGAGGGTGATCTGGCCGAGCACGGCGGCGGCTTGCGAGGGTTTCTTCGCGATCACCGCGCCGTTGCTGTCCAGTAGCATGGCGCGGGGCTTGAGGGCGAACTTGTTGAAGCCCAGGCACGGCTGGTTGCACACCGATTTGACGCTCAGCGAGTAGGGTGCGCCTTTTTTCAGCGGCAGGGAAAATACCCGGTAGTTGGAAATCGACCGGCCGAAATTCATCCGCGGCTCAGTGGCGCTGATCGGCCAGTCACTGGTCAGCAGTGCGGTGTTGACCGGCAGGGGAATGGCTTCGGTGTTGTGGATGGCTTCCAGGGTGGTGCTGGCCAGCGGACTTTGGCTGCGCTGGACATTTTCCTCGTAGAGCCGCTGCGGGTTATTGCTGCAGGCAGCAAGCAGCAGGCAGGTGACGAGAGTGATAAGCGGGCGCAAGGGACAACTCCTGAGTGACGACATCCTGTCCGCACGCCGGGTGCATCGCGCGGTGGTCGGCGAGTTTACCTGTTTTCGCCGAGACGTCGGCGGTTTGCGCAGCTTGTGCGCGGGCGCGCCAACAGTGGGGCGTGAGCCGGTTGCCGGTCACAACAGCATAGCGTCGTGTCGAGGGGCTGGGCGCAACATCTCTGGCGCGCGGATAAGTGGTCGATGGCCAAGAGTGTTGCCGATTGCAACAAAAGGCCAAATTCATCACCCGCTGCTCGGATGGATGGCGTAGGCTGAAATCGTCGCAGTACAGGCGACGCTATTCGCGAACAGTTGAAGAAGGAAAGCGTATGCAAATCCAAGTTCACAGCGATAACCACATCGAAGGCAGTGCCCGTCTGGTTGATTGGGTGAGTGCCAGTGTCAGCGCCAAGCTGGATCGTTTTGATGAGGAACTGACGCGGGTGATTGTTCACCTGCATGACGATAACGCCGGCAAGGCTGGCGCCGATGACAAACGTTGTCAGATCGAGGCACGGCCCAAAGGGCAGCAGCCGGTGTCCGTGACCCATAAAGCCGAATCCCTGGATTTCGCCGTGGATGGCGCAATCGACAAGCTCAATCACGCCCTTGCCCATCAGTTCGGCAAGCTGCGCAACAAGCGCGTACATGCGCCGCTGCTGGATGGCGAGATGGGCGCCAGCGGGAATCAGGACAGCCTGCTGGAAGAAGACTTCCTCGCTGAGCAACAAGTGCGCAGCGCTTAAACCAGGAGCGAAAAAGCCGCAGGCGGGCTGACCCGGCTGCGGCTTTTTTGTGTCTGGCGCTTATGCCTGGGCAGATCAGTCCTGGCGGCTGGTGACTTCCAGCAGGTGATAACCGAACTGGGTTTTCACCGGGCCTTGCACCACGTTGATCGGTGCGCTGAACACCACGGTGTCGAACTCCTTGACCATCTGGCCGGGGCCGAACGAGCCCAGATCGCCGCCGCTGCGGCTGGATGGGCAGGTGGAGTTGTCTTTGGCGACCTGGGCGAAGTCGGCCCCGCCTTCGATGGCGGCTTTCAGTTCGTTGCACTTAGCTTCGCTGGCAACCAGGATGTGACGGGCAGTGGCGCGGGCCATGGGAATTCCTCCAGTTAATGAAGCGCCAAAGCCTACCGCAATTGCCTGACTATTCAAGTGTGCCAGGGGGCTGTTGCGCACTCTGGCGGGCCCCAGTGGGCGGCTTTGGGGCGCGCGGCGCACGCTTGTCGGCGCGCTCCGAACGCAGGCGCGACTATGCGTTATGCGCCTGTCCCGTTTAGCATGACGGGCTGAGCGCCTGTCTAACCAATGCTGCGCCATGCTTCAGGTCGCAGGGCCTTATTATTTTCATGTCTTGAGGTGATCGAGTTGGATCAATCGCTGAGTTTCAATCGCCCGCTGGTCGAGAAGTATGATCGTCCGGGGCCGCGCTACACGTCTTATCCGACGGCACCGCAGTTTCATCAGGCGTTTGCCCTGGACGATTACCAGGCCGCCGCCCAGGCCAGTAATCAGTTGGCCACGCCCAAGGCGTTGTCGTTGTATATCCATATTCCGTTCTGCAAGAGCCTTTGCTACTACTGCGCCTGCAATAAGATCATCACCCAGAAGACCCATCGCGCGACCCAGTACCTCGACTACCTCAAGCGCGAGATTGCCATGCAGGCGGCACTGTTTGATCGCACGCGCAAACTCAACCAGTTGCACCTGGGGGGCGGCACGCCAACCTACCTGACCCGCGAACAATTGGCCGAGTTGATGGATTGCCTGCACCAGGCATTCAACCTGGATGACAGTGACGAGCACGAGTTTTCCATCGAGGTCGATCCGCGCACCATCAGCACCGAGCAGATCGAGCACCTGCGCCAACTGGGCTTTAATCGCCTGAGCTTCGGGGTGCAGGACTTCGACCCGGATGTGCAGGCCGCAGTCAATCGCGTGCAAAGCGAGGCGCAGATTTATGCCCTGGTGGCCGCTGCTCGCGCGGCGCAGTTCAAGTCGGTGAGTGTCGATCTGATTTACGGCCTGCCGCTGCAAACCGTGGCCAGTTTTGACACCACCCTGAGCAAGATTATTGCCCTGCGCCCGGACCGCATCGCCGCCTACAGCTATGCCCACCTGCCGGAGCTGGTGCGCGCCCAGCGCCTGATCCGCCGTGAGGACATGCCGCCGCCGGAGCGCAAGCTGGAGTTGCTGGAGCTGACCATCAGCCGCCTGACCGCCGCCGGTTATGTGTATATCGGCATGGATCACTTCGCCCTGCCGGATGACGAGCTGACCCTGGCCCGTGCCAACGGCACCCTGCAGCGCAATTTCCAGGGCTATTCGACCCATGCCGAATGCGATCTGATCGGTCTTGGGGTGTCGGCCATCGGCAAGGTTGGCGACACCTACAGCCAGAGCGTCAAGGAACTCTCCCAGTATTACGCGCGTATCGATCAAGGCCTGTTGCCGATACATCGCGGCTATCGCCTGAATGCCGACGACCAACTGCGTCGCGAGGTGATCAGCGACCTGATGTGCCACGGCCGCATCGACTTCGCCAGTATCGAGGCGCGTCACTCGATTTGCTTCAAGAGCTACTTCGCCGAGGCCCTGAGCAAGCTCGACGAGCAGGTGGCCGACGGTTTGCTGGAGATTCACGAGAATGAGCTGGTGCTGTTGCCCCAGGGGCATTTGTTGATGCGCAGCGTGGCCATGGCCTTTGATGCCTATATTGGCGCCGAGCAAAAAGGCCGTTTCTCGCGCACGGTATGAGGCGCTTGGCGTTGGCGTTGGCTGAAAAAAGGTCAAGGACGAGTCGGACAACATCACCCGTGTGCGCTCTTCTGCGGGTGGTTTTGTTGCCGGGCAGGAGATTTCTCTGAAGGGCTCCACGCTTACCCGTCGCGCTCCGTAGCTCCTGGCTTGCGATTGCCTGGTTGCAGGCGTCGTGCCATGGATCGGCGCCGGGCTGACGAGGCTCTTGCGCATGCTTGATACAAGGAACTTGCAATGCCTTACGTGCTATTACACATCCTGCATCTACTGGCCGCCATTGGCTTTATCGGCACCGTGTTTTACCAGGTGCTGATCCTTGCCAAGGTCAAGCCGCAATTCGAGCCTGGCACTGTCGAGGCGCTGGAGCGCGCCCTCGGTGCCCGCACCCGCAGCGTGCTGCATGGCGTTGTGCTGCTGCTGTATGGCGCAGGTTTTGGCCTGGCCTGGGAGCATCGGCAGGCCTTGAGTGCGCCGTTGGCCAGCAGTTTTGCCACGCTGCTGACGCTGAAGATCGCCTTGGCCGTCAGCGTGTTTGTCAGCTTCGGCGCCGTGGCCATGCTGCTGCGCAGCGGGCGCATGACGCCGGCGCTGTATCGCCAGCTGCACTGGGCGGTGCTGGGGCAGATGCTGCTGATCGTGCTGCTGGCCAAGGCGATGTTTTACCTGCACTGGTAGGGCCTGCTAGTCGGTGTGTGGCAGGCGCACCAGGGTCACCAGGACGATGGCTCCCGCCTTGGCCTGCAGGGCGTGCTCGACGCCCTCGGCAACGTAGATCAACTGGTTTTCCTCCAGGCTCTGCCATACGCCATCGGCCTGAACCTCGACGCTGCCTTGCAGGCACTGGATGGTCAGCGGCCCGGCAACCGCGTGCCCTGGGATCAGCTTGCCGGCCTCCAAAGCTAAGCGCATAACTTCCAGGCGTGGTGCGCACACCAGCGCTTGGGAGATTAGGGCGGTGGCGGGGGTGGCGGGCAGCAGTTGCAGCACTTCGCCGGATAGTGCGTGTTTCAAGGCCATGACTGTCTCTCCAGGGTGGGTCTCTCGACCATAGCGCAGCGCGCCGGTCATGTTGAAAAAATCGTGCATGGCGGGCGCTACGCCATGGCGGCGATGGTGACGATGATCCTGGTCAAGACTGTGCTGACGTGGGCGGCACTGATAGGGCTTGATTCAGCGCCTGCAACATCCTGGGTTTTTCTCCTGGGCCTGGCTATGGTGGGCTTCAGTTATTGCCCCGATCGTCTTCAGACCGCCCCGAGGTTCGCCATGCATTTTGCCTACAGCCCCCGTACCCAAGCCCTGCGCCTGCAACTGCGGACGTTTCTCGACACGCATATCGTGCCGCGTATTGGCGCCTGGCACGCGGAGGTGGCGGCGGGGCAGTTTCCGGTGTCCTTTATGGCCGATTTGAAGGCCCTGGCCCGCGCGGAAGGGCTGTGGAACCTGTTTCTGCCGGCGCTGCAGGCGGATGAGCCGGGCACTGCCCTGAGCAATCTGGAATACGCGCCCCTGGCCGAGATCATGGGTCGCGTGCATTGGGCCTCCGAGGTGTTCAACTGCAATGCGCCGGACACCGGCAACATGGAGTTGCTGCACCTGTTCGCCACGCCCGAACAACGCCAGCGCTGGTTGTTGCCGCTGCTGGACGGCGCGATCCGCTCGGCCTTTGCCATGACCGAGCCGGACGTGCCGTCCTCGGATGCCAGCAATATCCAGACCCTGATCCGCCGCGACGGCGACGACTATGTGATCAACGGGCGCAAGTGGTTTATCACCAATGCCTCGCACCCCGATTGCAAGCTGCTGATCGTGATGGGCAAGACCGACCCGGACGCCGAGCCCCATCGCCAGCAGAGCATGATCCTGGTGCCGTTCGACACGCCGGGGGTGGAGCTGTTGCGCAATATCCCGGTACTCAACCACCTGGCGCCCGAGGGCCACAGCGAGTTGTTGTTGCGCAATGTGCGGGTGCCGGCGACCAACCTGCTGGGCGCCGAGGGCGAAGGCTTTATGATGGCTCAGGCGCGCCTCGGGCCTGGGCGCATCCACCACTGCATGCGCTCGATCGGCATGGCCGAGCTGGCCCTGGAGCTGATGGTCGAACGCTGCCAGGAGCGCAAGGCGTTTGGCAAATATCTGCAGCAGTACGCCAATATCGGCGACTGGATTGCCGAGTCGCGTATCGAGATCGAACAGGCACGGCTGCTGGTGCTGAAGACCGCCTGGATGATCGACGAGGTCGGCGCCAAGGCCGCGCGCAAGGAAATCGCCATGATCAAGGCGCTGGTGCCGGCCATGCACTGCCGCGTGGTTGACCGCGCCATTCAGGTCTACGGCGCCATGGGCCTGACCCCGGACACGCCGCTGGCCGACATGTGGACCACCGGCCGCGCCCTGCGTTTTGCCGATGGCCCGGACCAGGTTCACCTGCGCAGCATCGCCGGCCTGGAGCTCAAGGCCAGCCAGGCCAGTCGCGGCGCCACGGCCGCCTACCTGACGCCGCCGACGCAGGGTTGAATGGAGCACCTCTCGTAGGATGGGTTGAGCGTGCGATACCCATCAATGCCGCACGATGCGCAACCCCCTGATGGGTATCGCTGCGCTCCACGCCATCCTACGGTTTGAGGTTGGTCAGGCCCTGGTGATTATGCTGATTGCGCCGCGGCTTGACCGCAATCAAGTGGCGCCCGCGGGTGACTTGAGGGCCATGCCTGCCGGCGGGTAGCGTGTAGGCCTGAATAATCCCGTGGTGAGGTAGCAGTCGTGAAGGTGCCGGAAAACACAGTGGTAATCGATGCCGAGCGGGCTGCACCGTTCTATCAGGCCCTGGGCAATGAAGAGGTGCTGTTCCAGCAGGCCTGGCAGCACGGCATGCCGGTGCTGATCAAGGGCCCGACCGGCTGCGGCAAGACCCGCTTCGTTCAGCACATGGCCCATCGCCTGAATCTGCCGCTGTTTACCGTGGCCTGCCACGATGATCTGAGCGCCGCCGACCTGGTCGGTCGCCATCTGATCGGCGCCCAGGGTACCTGGTGGCAGGACGGCCCGCTGACCCGTGCGGTGCGCGAGGGCGGCATCTGCTACCTGGATGAAGTGGTCGAGGCGCGCCAGGACACCGCCGTGGTGCTGCACCCGCTGGCCGACGACCGCCGCGAACTCTATCTGGAACGCACCGGCGAGGTGCTGCGTGCGCCGCCCGGCTTTATGCTGGTGGTGTCCTACAACCCCGGCTACCAGAACCTGCTCAAGGGCATGAAGCCGAGCACCCGCCAGCGTTTTGTGGCCATGCGTTTTGATTACCCGGCAGCCGCCGAGGAAGAGCGCATCGTCGCCAACGAGGCCCAGGTGGATGCCCGGCTCGCCGCTCAGGTGGTCAAGCTCGGCCAGGCATTGCGCCGCCTGGAACAGCATGACCTGGAGGAAGTGGCCTCGACCCGCCTGCTGATTTTCACCGCACGGATGATCCGCTCCGGCATGAGCCCGCGCGAGGCCTGCCTGGCCTGCCTGGCCGAGCCGCTGTCGGATGACCCGCAAACGGTGGCGGCGTTGATGGACGTGGTCGATGTCCACTTCGCCTGAGGCACTGGCAACGCACGCCTGCAGGGACGCAGGCGGTAGGGCGACGCAGGAGGCCAAAGCCGAGGTGGTTTTTTCCCGGCCAGCCAGGCGTCTGCCGGGCGATTTGGCCATGTGGTTTTTTATCCTCGCCGAGCTGACGGTCTTTGCCCTGCTGATTATCACCTTCGCGGTGACCCAGGCCCTGCAACCGGCCTTGTTCCACAGCAGCCGCGCGGCGCTGGACAGCTCCATCGGCCTGGCCCTGACCTTGAGTCTGCTCACCGCCGGCCTGCTTGCCGCCCTGGCTCAGGTTCAGGTGGGGCGTGGGCAGGCGCGGCGCGGTGCCTGGCTGTTGCTCGCGGCGCTGCTGTCGGCCAGCGTGTATGTCGGGCTCAAGCTCAGTGAATACGCCCATCTGCTCGGCCAGGGGCTGGGGATGGAGCACAACAGCTTCTACACCCTGTACTGGCTGCTCACCGGATTTCACTTCCTGCATGTGCTGCTGGGCATGGTCATCCTGGCCTGGCTGGTGGTGCGCTGCTGGCGCCGCCAGCAGGCCGGCGACGAGGCGGTGCTGGAGTCGGGCGTGCTCTATTGGCACATGGTCGATCTGATCTGGGTGCTGCTGTTTCCCCTGGTATACGTGCTCAATTGACGAGGTTGCCATGTCCACTTCGCAGCTATTGATCGGCGCCTGGCTGGGTCTGGTGCTGCTCTCGGTCGGCAGTGTGCAGCTGGGCAATGCCGGCGCCGGCCTGACCCTGGCGGCGGCGGTCTTGCTGGCGGCCCTGGTCAAGGCCTGGCTGATTGCCGACAACTTTATGCACCTGCGCCATGCGCCCCCACTGTGGCGCGGCCTGCTGCTGGGCTGGCCGTTGCTGGTGGGGGCGCTGGTGCTGCTGACGTTGTGGTTGCAGCGCGGGATCTAGGGTGACTTCGGTAATGATGCTCGAACGCCGCTGTTGTAGTGTCTGGGCTATTGGTTGATCGGTTCTACGCGCCTTGTGTGTCGACTGGCTATGACGCCGAATCCATCCATTCGCACCGGGACAAGCGCCCCTTTCAGGAGGCCGAGTGGAATCGTTGCGCAAGGGGTTGAGCGGCATGGATGCCGCGAGAGCCGCGATGGGCCAGGGATGGCCCTTCGCGGCGTGCCCCTGGAGCAATGATGGAGTGAGGGAACCCGACGCAGTCGGGCCGTATGCCAGGGGCAAGACTTTTTGCTTACTTTTGGGGCGACTGCCAAAAGTGAGCCGCCGTAAGGGCGGAACCAATAGTTCAAGCAACGCTGCTGCGGCGTTCGAATCTCAATATTAAGCCCGCCCCTCTCCGCTCTAGGTTTCTGGCGCGCTCGCCAGTCGCGCAAAACTTAGCCCCACCTCAATACCCGAGCCTAACCATCGGATGTTCTTGATTGCCATCAAGCGGGTTTCGTTAGGGCGCTTTCTACAATGAGCGCGCCAAGTAATGAGGAAACGGCCATGTCAGAGACCTTCACGAAGAGCATGGCCAGGAATATCTACTTTGGGGGGAGCGTGTTCTTCTTCCTGGTATTCCTGGCTTTGACTTACCACACAGAACAGACCTTTCCCGAGCGCTCCAATGCCGCACAGATGACTGAGGCGGTAGTGCGCGGCAAGCTGGTCTGGGAGCAAAACAACTGCATCGGCTGCCACAGCCTGCTGGGCGAGGGCGCGTACTTCGCACCTGAGCTGGGCAATGTGTTTGTCCGTCGCGGTGAAGATGCCGGCTTCAAACCGTTCCTGCAGTCCTGGATGAAAATCCAGCCGCTGGGCGTGCCGGGTCGTCGTTCGATGCCACAGTTTCATTTGAGCGAGCAGGAGGTCGACGACATCGCCGAGTTCCTCAAGTGGACCTCGAAGATCGACACCAACCAATGGCCGCCAAACAAGGAGGGCTGATAGATGACTATTGCAAATCCACATCTGAAATTCGCCTCGCAAGCCGTGGCTAAACCCTACTTCGTATTTGCCCTGATGCTGTTCCTCGGGCAGATCCTGTTCGGTTTGATCATGGGCCTGCAGTACGTGGTGGGTGACTTCCTGTTCCCGCTGATCCCCTTCAACGTGGCGCGGATGGTACACACCAACCTGCTGATCGTTTGGCTGCTGTTTGGCTTCATGGGCGCGGCTTACTACCTGATCCCGGAAGAGGCCGACCGCGAGCTGCACAGCCCGCTGCTGGCCAAGGTGCTGTTCTGGGTGTTTGCCGCCGCCGGCGTGCTGACCATCCTCGGCTACCTGTTCGTGCCTTATGCGGGCCTGGCCAAGCTGACCGGCAACGACCTGCTGCCGACCATGGGCCGGGAGTTCCTTGAGCAACCGACCATCACCAAGATGGGCATTGTGGTGGTGGCCCTGGGCTTTCTCTACAACATCGGCATGACCCTGCTCAAAGGCCGCAAGACCACCATCAGCATGGTCATGATGACCGGCCTGATCGGCCTGGCGGTGTTCTTCCTGTTCTCCTTCTACAACCCGGAGAACCTGGCACGCGACAAATACTACTGGTGGTTTGTTGTACACCTGTGGGTAGAAGGCGTGTGGGAACTGATCATGGGCGCGATGCTGGCCTTCGTCCTGGTGAAGATCACCGGCGTGGACCGCGAAGTGGTCGAGAAGTGGCTGTACGTGATCATCGCCATGGCGCTGATTACCGGCATCCTCGGTACCGGTCACCACTTCTTCTGGATTGGTGCGCCTGAGGTGTGGCTGTGGGTTGGCTCGATCTTCTCGGCCATGGAACCGATTCCGTTCTTCGCCATGGTGCTGTTCGCCTTCACCATGATCGGCAAGCGTCGTCGTCAGCACCCGAACCGTGCCGCGACTCTGTGGGCCAAGGGCACTACCGTGACCGCGTTCCTCGGTGCCGGCGTGTGGGGCTTCCTGCATACCCTGGCGCCGGTGAACTACTACACCCACGGCTCGCAGCTCACCGCCGCTCACGGTCACCTGGCCTTCTACGGCGCTTACGCAATGATCGTGATGACCCTGATCAGCTATGCCATGCCGCGTCTGCGCGGGATCGGTGAGGCACCCGATGAGCGTTCGCAAACCATCGAGATCTGGGGCTTCTGGTTGATGACCCTGTCCATGGTGCTGATCACCCTGTTCCTCACCGCTGCCGGGGTGATGCAGGTGATTCTGCAACGCCTGCCAACCGATATTGATGGTACGGCGCTGTCGTTCATGAATACCGTCGATCAGTTGCAGGTGTTCTTCTGGCTGCGTCTGGTGGCTGGGGTGGGCTTCTTCATCGGTCTGGCGTGCTACCTGTTCAGCTTCAAGCGTCGCGGTCAGGAAGTGCTGACCGGCGCGACGGCTGCCAGCCGTTAAGGCAGTCGCGAGCTAACTGAAACTCGGCCCGGCTGGTACAGCGGGCCGTTGTTGTTTGTGGATAACACGAGGGCAACTGCATGGCCTTTACCGTCGAACTGGAAGAGTGGGTGGGCAGCGTCTGGCACCGCTTTATCACCCGCCGTGCCAGCCCGGACTTTCCCGAGGCGCGGGTCGAACTGGCCAGCCTGCAGCGCCCGCTGGCGTTGTTGTTTCGTGCCATGGGCGGCGCCAGCGGGGTTGCCCTGGAGGCCGCCAGCCCACGGCAGTTGCTGCTGCGCCGTAACCTGCTGCAGCAAGTGGCCGGCACCTGCAAGCAACTGCCGGTGGCCTGGTGCGATAGCAGCAACCTGCGCCTGCCGCCGAGCCTGGCGGTGTACCCGGATGTGGGCCTGAACCAGGAGCTGTATCGCTGGCTGGCCCTGCTCGCCGCGCAGGCCGGCGACATGCGTCACTGGGCGCTGGACAACCAGCGCTGGACGGCGCAGTTGCTGCAGCGCTATCCGGCCCTGCGTCCACGTTATCAACGGCTGGTCGAGGCGCACCTGCAATTGCGCCCCGATCCGAGCCAACTGACAGGCGGCGAGGCCGCGCTGGAGCGGGCCTTGTGCCAGGCCCTGCGCGAGCCTGGCAGCGTCGACCAATTTCCCCGCAGCGAGCGAGCGCCCTGGCCCTTGCCGCTGTGGCTGTACCCGGCACAAAACCTCGGCGAGCCGCAGGCGTGCCAGTTGGGTGAGGAGGGCGATGGCCAACTGCTGAACGCCCCCGAGCAGCAACAACTGGTACGCAAGCAGGCCAAGCGGGTCGAGGAAAGCACCAGCAAGGGCGGCCTGCTGATCTTCCGCCTGGAGAACCTGTTCAGCTGGTCCGAGCATGTCGAGCTGGACCGTTGCAGCGATGACAGCGAAGACCTGGACGCCGCGCGGGTCGCCGAAGACCTCGACGAGTTGGCGCTGTCCAAGCAGCGCCTGCGCAAGGGCGGTGGCCTGAAGCTGGACCTCGACCTGCCGCCGGCGGATGTCGACGACATCCCCCTGGGTGACGGCATCAAGTTGCCGGAGTGGGATTACCGCAAGCAGTCTCTGCACCAGGACTTCGTCAACCTGCAGATGTATCTGCCCCGCGGCAGCGAGGCGCAGCCCCTGCCGGCACGCCTGGCGCCGCTGGCCAAGCGTCTGCGCCGGCAGTTTGAACACCTGCGCAATGATCGCCAGTGGCTGCGCCAGCAAACCCAGGGCAGCGAGCTGGATCTGCAGGCCTGGCTGGATTTTCACGTCGAGCGCCAGCACGGTCACTGCGCCGAGCGCGGCCTGTTTATGCAGCAGCGCGCCACCCGTCGCGACCTGGCCTGTCTGTTGCTGGCCGACCTGTCGATGTCCACCGACGCGCACCTGGACGATCAGCACCGGGTCATCGACGTGGTCATCGACAGCCTGCTGCTGTTCGGTGAAACCCTCTCGACCCTGGGCGATCCGTTCGCCCTGTACGGCTTCTCGTCCCTGCGCCGGCAACAGGTGCGCATGCAGGAGCTGAAATCCTTTAGCCAGCGCTATGACGACCACACCCGCGGGCGCATTCAGGCGCTCAAGCCCGGCTACTACACGCGCATGGGCGCGGCCATCCGCCAGGCCACCCAACTGATGAGTTCGGGCAAGCAGAAGCGCAAGTTGTTGTTGCTGGTCACTGATGGCAAGCCCAACGACCTGGACTTGTACGAGGGCCGCTACGGCGTCGAAGACACCCGCGAGGCCGTGCTGGAAGCGCGTCGCGCCGGGCTGTTGCCGTTCTGCATCACCATCGACCAGAAAGGCGGTGATTACCTGCCCTATATGTTCGGCGCCAACGGCTACACCCTGATCCGCCAGCCGCAACAGCTGCCGCTGCGCCTGCCGCAGCTGTACCGGCAACTGACCCAGCTGTGAGGTGGGCGTCGAGCGCCTGTCGGCATTGCGTTGCTTCTTCTGGCGACGATTAGGTCGACCGTGACGGTTATGGTGTCGGGCCTCAAAACGTAGCCCGGACGGACAAGATTGTCTGTGTAGTCTCCGGTGGTGTGGCATGGCCGATTAACGCGTGTTGGGCACGTTTGGGTTTCGCCCCTCACGGGCGAGTGACTTTCTCTTGCTTGCCCAAGAGAAAGTCGGCGATTTTCAAGGTAGTTGTCGCGTGAGCCTGTCACGCTGCTTTTAGCTTTTCCGGCAGGTTCTCTTCGCGCTCCGGGTTCAGGCACACGGTAGGT
>Ga0209343_10001266_pt1 | contig 34458 bp, 28 predicted proteins | sample RifCSPlowO2_02_FD_184026 | JGI IMG/M metagenome (GOLD analysis project Ga0209343, IMG submission 184026) | Groundwater microbial communities from Rifle, Colorado - Rifle CSP2_plank lowO2_0.2 (SPAdes) (version 2) | ecosystem: Environmental > Aquatic > Deep subsurface > Groundwater | place... | reverse complement strand
GCGGCGCCGTCCACGTACTGCGGCTCGTGCTCGTCGTTCTTGCGGTTGTGCGGGGCGAACAGGTTCTCGGCGATGCTGCGGGCCGTGCCGATGGCCGCATCGAAGGTTTCGCGGCTGTGTTCGGCAAAGCGGGCGCGCTGGGTCAGGCCTTCGGCGTCCAGCACTTCATAGAGTTCGAAGGCCAGGTTACGGGCGCTGAGCAGGGTCTCGGACATTGGGGCATACCTCGGTGGCGACCCGCCGAGTCTAGGCATGAGACGGTCGGTCGCCTAGCACCATAGGGCGCAGTGATACGGCGCCAGAACCGAATCGGCGGCCAGGCGCCCAGGCCTGTTAAACTGCGCGGCTAGCAAGGCCTTGCCCCATGGGGAACCGATCATGAACTACCGTCACGCCTATCACGCCGGCAATCACGCCGATGTGCTCAAGCATCTGGTGCTGTCCCGCCTGCTGGCCCTGCTGGCCAAGAAGGACGCGCCCTATGCCTATCTCGACAGCCATGCCGGCATTGGTCTGTATGACCTGCATGGCGATCAGGCCAGCCGCACCGGCGAATGGCTGGAGGGCATCCAGCGTGTCTGGCAGGCCGACGACGTGCCGGCGCTGTTTGATGATTATCTGGGGGTGATCCGCGCCCTCAACCCGGACGGCCAACTGCGTTACTACCCCGGCTCGCCGGAAGTGGCCCGCGAGCTGAGCCGCGAGCAGGACCGTCTGCAGTTGAACGAAAAACACCCGGACGACGGCCGCCTGCTGAAAGCCAACATGAAGTACGACCGCCGCGTGGCCGTCCACCTGGGCGAGGGCTGGTATGTGCCGCGCGCCTTGCTGCCGACCGCGCAAAAGCGCGCAGTGCTGCTGATCGATCCGCCGTTCGAGCAGGCCGACGAGCTTCAGCGTTGTGCCCAGGCCCTGCAGGAAAGCATCGCGCGCATGCGCCAGGCGGTGGTGGCGATCTGGTACCCGATCAAGGATCAGCGCCAGCTCAAGCGCTTCTACCAGGACCTGCAAGGCACCGGCGCGCCCAAGCTGCTGCGGGTTGAACTGCTGGTGCATGCCGCCGACAACGCCGATGTCGGCCTGAATGGCTCGGGCCTGGCCATCGCCAACCCGCCTTGGGGCCTGGAAGACGAGCTGCGTTCGGTGCTGCCATGGCTCGGCCAGAACCTCGGCCAGACCCAGGGTGGCTGGAAGTTGGATTGGCTGATCGAAGAGCAGCCCGCCGGCTGATCCGCCTTGGTGCTTACCCCGGCAGGCACACCCCGGTGCCGCCCAGGCCGCAGTAGCCGCCGGGGTTCTTGGCCAGGTATTGCTGGTGATAGGCCTCGGCGTAGTAGAAGGCCGGCGCGGCGTCGATTTCTGTGGTGATCGAGCCCAGGCCGGCCGCCGTCAGCGCCTGCTGAAAGGCCGTCTGGCTGGCCAGGGCAGCGCTCAACTGGTCGCTATCCTGGCAATAGATGGCCGAGCGGTACTGGGTGCCGTTGTCGTTGCCCTGACGCATGCCCTGGGTCGGGTTGTGCGCCTCCCAGAAGACTTTCAGCAGCGCCGCATAGTCGGTGAGCTGCGCATCGAAGATCACCAACACCACCTCGGTATGCCCGGTAAGGCCGGAGCAGACTTCCTCGTAAGTGGGGTTGGGCGTATGCCCGCCGGCATAGCCGACGGCGGTGCTGTACACCCCCGGTTGCTGCCAGAAGCGCCGCTCGGCGCCCCAGAAGCAGCCCATGGCAAACACCGCCTGCTGCAGGCCCGCCGGGAATGGCGGCTGTAGCGGATGGCCGTTGACGAAGTGCCGGGCCGGCACGCTGATGGGCGTGTCACGCCCTGGTAGGGCCTGTTCGGCACTGGGCAGTGGCTGTTTATGCACGAGAATTTGCGAACGCAAGACCATGGCTGTTCCTCAACGCGAGTGCGGGCTGTGTTCCAGGGTAGACCGGCTCAGCGCTGCGGGCTTGGTGCGGCGCTGGGGTAGCGGCGCAGGCGCTGGATCAGTTCGCGGCCGGCAATCGGCCGGTCGAACAGGTAGCCCTGGCCGATGTCGCAGTGCTGGCGGCGCAGAAAGGCGACCTGGGCGCTGGTCTCGATGCCTTCGGCGACCACCTTGAGCTTCAGCTTGTGGGCCATGGCGATCACCGCCGAGGTGATTTCCATGTCGTCCTGGTTATCCGGGATGTCCTTGATAAAGCTGCGATCGATCTTGATCACATCGATGGGGAATTTCTTCAGGTAGCTGAGCGATGAATAGCCGGTGCCGAAGTCGTCCATGGCCAGGCTCAGGCCCAGGGCCTTGAGCTCGTCCAGTTGCTGGCGGGTGGTCGCGCTGGCGTCCAGCAGCAGGCTTTCGGTCAGCTCCAGCTCCAGCAGGTGGGCGGGCAGGTCTTCGCTGCTGAGAATCTGCTCAAGCGATTGCACCAGCTCGGGGTCGGAGAACTGCTTGGGCGACAGGTTGATGGCGATCGGGCATTCGCCCAGGCCCGCGGCGAGTAGCTGTTTGCTCATTCGGCAGGCCTGGCGCGCGACCCACTTGCCGATCGGAATGATCAGCCCGGTTTCTTCGGCCACGCTGATGAACTGGTCGGGGTAGATCATCCCGCGTTCGGGATGGCTCCAGCGCAACAGCGCCTCCAGGCCCTGCAACTGGCCGTTACGCAGGCTCAGCTTGGGCTGGTAGTAGACCTCCAGCTCGTTCTCCTGGAGGGCGCGGCGCAGGTTGTTTTCCACGAACAGGCGGTAGTTGGCCTCGGCGTTCAGCACCTCGTTGAACACCTGCACCTGCTGCTTACCGTTGGCCTTGGCCTTGTGCAGGGCCAGGCCTGCACTTTTCAGCAGGGCTTGCGGGTCGTTGCCGTGGGCCGGCGCGCAGGCCAGGCCGAGCGAGCCGCTGATGCTGATCAACTGATTGTCGACGAACAACGGCTTGCTCAGGGTCTGCAGCACCTGTTCGGCCAGGCGCAGGCCCTCGGCCTGGTCGATGCCGTCCAGTTGCACGGCGAACTCGTTGCTGGCCAGGCGCGCCAGGTTCCCGGTTGGGCTCAGGGTGTTGCGCAGGCGCAGGGCCAGGCTGATCAGCAGCTTGTCGCCGGTGGTGTGGCCGAGGCTGTCGTTGATCCGCTTGAAGTTGTCGATGTCCACCAGCAGCAGGCACATGGGCGTCTCGCCATGCTCGGCAAAGTGCTGCTCCAGACCGCGGATAAACGCCAGGCGGTTGCCCAGGCCGGTGAGGCTGTCGCGAAAGGCCAGGCGCTCGATGTGTTGCTGGGCGCGCTTGCTCTCGCTGATGTCTTCGTAGATGCCGATGTAGTGGGTCAGCTCGCCGTTTTCGCCATGCACCTTGGAGATCGACAACTGGCCCCAGTACGGATCGAAGTTCTTGCGCCGGCTCTTGAATTCGCCCTGCCAACTGTTGCTGTGGCTGAGACTGAGGCTGGATTGGGCATCGAACAGTTGCTCGGCAAGGTTCTCCAGGGCCGGCAGATCGGCGATGCGCTGGCCGCAGACTTCCTCGGCGCTGTACAGGGTGATGGCGGTAAAGCTCGGGTTGACGTACTCCACCCGACCGTCGCGGTCGATCAGCAAGAAGGCGCTGGCGCTCTGCTCGACCGCGCGCTGGAACAGATGCAGGGGGCTGGTGGCGGTGCGCCGCTGCTGGTTGAGCATGGACTGGGCTTGTTGATAGACCGCCAGGGTGCTTTGCAGGTGGGCGTTTTGCGCCTGCAGGTCATCGAGCCGGGCGTTGTCCGGCGCGCTTGGCGGTTGCTGATCAACCAGCAGATAGCCGTGCAGCAACGGCCGCAGACGCTGCTGGAAACGCTCGCCACACTCCAGAATTTGCAGGGGGCCGAGTACGGAATGCAGGGTGTAGCGCACCTGATAGTGGTTGGCCGTGCTCAGTTGTTGCTGGATCTGGGCGTGCAGTTGATAGCGTGCCTGGGGCTCCATCAGGCTGGCGAAGGGTGAGCCGATCAGGGCGCAGAGCTCGCTGGCCGGCTGGCCGAAGGCCTGGGCGCAGGCCGGGTCCAGGTAGAGCAAGGCCCAACTGGCCTCGTCCAGGCGCTCGAAGCGCAATAAGCCCAGCTTGCCGGGCACTGGCAACTGGGTCACAACCTCGACCGCCGAACGGCTGACGGTATCGGTATGGGTTTTCATCGGACGACTCGCTTCAAGTATGCTCACCGAATTGGGGCACGACCCTCTTATTGGCGCTGCGCAAGGGTGCATGATGCGGATCAGACTGACAAGGCAACTGGGCGGGATAATCTTTACATTGCTGTTTGGCAGTGCGCCGCTGGTTACCGCCGCAGAGGCACAGGGCAGCTTGAGTGGTAGCGAACAGGCCAGTTACCTGGCCGATCTGCAGCGCCTGTACCTGGCCAAGAGCGAGCGCGCCGCCCTGCTCGAACACTGCAACCAACTGCTGCAAACCTACGCCTTGCGCGCCGGCTACCAGGTCGGCCAGGCCGCCCCGCGGGATCTGTTTTACCAACTGAGCCTCGGTGGGCCGGGCGAATTGTTGCTGCGCGAAGAGTCCCGCGGCCAGCAGGGCACCGATATAAGCGTGCGCAACCGCAGCCTCTCGGTGTTCGGCCTGGACCCCTATATCCGCTATGACTGCCCCCTCAGCGGCATCCGCTGCGTGCTGCACAACCCAGCCGACGGCACGCCACTGCTCAGCGTACTGCGCGACCAACAAGGCGCCGAGGAACTGGCCAAGGCCTTGTCGTTTTTGCTGCGCAATCTGCAGCAGAACTGAGCCATACCAAAGGCGGTGTACCTGTTAGCTGTTGCAGCGCCAGCGTCGCGCCGTAGGCAGCTTCAGCCGCGATGCACTCAAAAACGGTATCGCGGATAAATCCGCTCCTACAAAAGCCCAATCGCACCTTCAACGCATAACCTGGGCAGAGCCAGACCAAGCGCCCCGCGCAAGGGTGTGAGTTCGCCGTCAACCCGTAGTCCGGATGCAATCCGGGAGTGCGCCGATCCCGGATTGCATCCTGCTACAAAAATGCCGCTCACTTGGTGTAAGTGAGCGGCATGCTTGGCCACGGTTGGCGTTTGCTGGCACAGGTGCGGGCCGAGGCCCGCCAGGGTTACAGCAGCAGCGTGCGAATATCCCCCAGCACGTCCCCCAGACGCTTGGTAAAGCGTGCGGCGGCGGCGCCGTTGATGACCCGGTGGTCGTAGGACAGCGACAGCGGCAGCAGCAGCTTGGGCTGGAACGCCTGGCCATCCCAAACCGGCTGGATGGTCGCCTTGCTGACCCCGAGGATCGCCACTTCCGGCGCGTTGACGATCGGCGTGAAGCCGCTGCCGCCAATGTGGCCGAGGCTGGAGATGGTGAAGCAGGCTCCCTGCATGTCGTCCGCCGAGAGTTTCTTGGTGCGGGCTTTTTCCGCCAGAGCCGCCGCTTCAGCCGCCAGTTGCAGCAGGCTCTTGTGCTCGACGTTCTTGATCACCGGCACCAGCAAGCCATCCGGGGTGTCGACGGCGAAGCCGATGTGGATGTACTTCTTGCGGATCAGCGCCTTGCCCGAGGGCGCCAGCGAACTGTTGAAGTCCGGCAGCTCCTTGAGCAGGTGGGCGCAGGCCTTGAGCAGCAGCGGCAGGACGGTCAGCTTGACCCCGGCCTTTTCCGCTGCGCCTTTTTGTGCGATGCGGAAGGCTTCCAGCTCGGTGATGTCGGCACTGTCGAACTGGGTCACGTGCGGCACGTTGAGCCAACTGCGGTGCAGGTTGCTGGCGCCGACCTGCATCAGGCGGGTCAGCGGCACCTCTTCAACGGCGCCGAACTTGCTGAAGTCCACCTCGGGGATCGGCGGGATGCCGCTGCCACTGCTGGCGCCGGCAGCCGGTGCGGCCTTGGCTTTTTGCAGCTGCTGTTTGACGAACAGTTGCACGTCTTCCTTGAGGATGCGCCCGTGCGGGCCGCTGGCCGTAACGGCGCCCAGGGGCACGCCAAACTCGCGGGCCAACTGGCGTACCGCGGGGCCGGCATGCACCTTGCTGGCGTCACAGCTCGGCGCCGCCACGTTGGCTGCGGCGGCAGACAGGGCGGCAATCGCGCTGACTTCGGCAACCACCTCCGGGGCGGCACTGGCCGGCGTGCGGTGTACCTCCGGCGCGGCGCTGGCGGCTGCGCTCTCGCCCGTCTGCGCCGGGATTGCGGCTGCGCCAGCGCCTCCCGCCACGCGTAGTTTGAGGATCGGGTCGCCGGTGCCGACTTCGTCGTCCAGCTTGACGCTCAGGCTCTCCACCACGCCGGCTGCCGGCGAGGGGATTTCCATGCTGGCCTTGTCCGATTCCAGTACCAGCAGCGACTGGTCGAGCTCGATGGTGTCGCCCACCTTGACCAGCAGTTCGATGATCTTGGCTTTGCCCGAGGAGCCAATATCCGGCACCGCCACATCCTGCAGCGCCATGCTGGCGGCTGCTGGGGCTGGGGCTGGGGCAGGCGCTGCGGCGGCGACCGGCGCGGCGGCGGCAGCGACTGGGGCACTGGCGGGCGGAGCGACGCTGGCGCCGTCCAGTTCCAGCTCCAGCAGTTCGTCGCCTTCCTTGAGGCGGTCGCCCAGTTTGACCTTCAGGCTCTTGATCACCCCGGCCTTGGGCGCCGGAATTTCCATGCTGGCCTTGTCCGACTCCAGGGTCAGCAGGCTCTGGTCGGCTTCGATGCGATCACCGACCTTGACCATTAACTCGATCACTTCACCCTCACCGTTACCGATATCGGGTACGCGAATCAACTCACTCATTTCTTCGCTCCTCAGCAGTCCAGTGGGTTACGTTTTTCCGGGTCGATGCCGAACTTGGCGATGGCCTCGGCCACCACTTTGGGTTCGATTTCGCCGCGGTCGGCCAGGGCCTCCAGCGCTGCCAGGACAACAAAGTAGCGGTCCACCTCGAAGAAGTGGCGGAGCTTCTGGCGGCTGTCGCTGCGGCCGAAGCCGTCGGTGCCGAGGACCTTGTATTCCTTGCTCGGAACCCACTGGCGGATCTGGTCGGCAAACAGCTTCATATAGTCGGTGGAGGCAATCACCGGGCCCTTGCGCCCACTCAGGCACTGCTCGATATAGCTCTGCTGCGGTTTCTGTTGCGGGTGCAGACGGTTGCTGCGCTCCACGGCCAGGCCTTCGCGGCGCAGTTCGTTGAAGCTGGTCACGCTCCACACGTCGGCGCCGACGCCGAACTCCTCGCGCAGAATCTTGGCCGCCTCGCGCACTTCGCGCAGGATGGTGCCGGAGCCGAGCAACTGCACATGGCAGGCGGCGTCGCGCTTGTCTTCCTCGAGCAGGTACATGCCTTTGATGATGCCGTCTTCGACGCCCTGGGGCATGGCCGGCTGGACGTAGGACTCGTTCATTACGGTGAGGTAGAAGAACACGTTCTGCTGTTCTTCGGTCATCTGGCGGATGCCTTCGCGGATGATCACCGCCAGCTCGTAGCCGTAGGTCGGGTCGTAGGTGCGGCAGTTGGGGATGGTGCTGGCGAGGATGTGGCTGTGGCCGTCCTCGTGTTGCAGGCCTTCACCATTGAGGGTGGTGCGCCCGGCGGTGCCGCCGATCAGGAAGCCGCGGGTGCGGCTGTCGCCGGCCGCCCAGGCCAGGTCGCCGATGCGCTGGAAGCCGAACATCGAATAGAACACGTAGAACGGCAGCATCGGCTGGTTGTGGTTGCTGTAGGCGGTGCCGGCAGCGATGAACGAGGACATGGCGCCGGCCTCGTTGATGCCTTCCTCGAGGATCTGGCCCTTCTTGTCCTCGCGATAGAACATCACTTGGTCCTTATCCACCGGCTCATACAACTGACCGACCGAGGAGTAGATGCCGAGCTGGCGGAACATGCCTTCCATGCCGAAGGTGCGCGCCTCGTCCGGGATGATCGGCACGATGCGCTGGCCCAGGTCTTTGTCTTTGACCAGTTGCGCGAGCACCCGGACGAAGGCCATGGTGGTGGAAATCTCGCGGTCGCCGGAACCGTCGAGGATCGCCTTGAGGGTTTCCAGTGGCGGGGTCGGGATGCTGATGCTGCGCGCCCGGCGCTGTGGCACAAAACCGCCCAGGGCGGCGCGGCGGGTGAGCAGGTAGCGGCCTTCGGCGCTGTCGGCCTCGGGCTTGAAGAACGGCAGGTTCTCCAGTTGGTCGTCCTGCACCGGAATGTCGAAGCGGTCGCGGAATTTCTTCAGGCTAGCGACATCGACCTTCTTGGTGTTGTGCGCGGTGTTCTTTGCTTCACCGGCGCCGGTGCCGTAGCCCTTGATGGTTTTGGCCAGCACCACGGTCGGCTGACCCTTGTGGTTGACCGCCTGATGGTAGGCCGCATAGACCTTGTAGGGGTCGTGGCCGCCGCGGTTGAGGCTCCAGATTTCCTGGTCGGACAGGTGCTCGACCATGGCCTTGAGTTCGGGGCTGTTGAAGAAGTGCTCGCGCACGAAGGCGCCGTCTTTGGCCTTGTAGTTTTGGTAGTCGCCATCGACCACCTCGTCCATCCGCCGTTGCAGCAGGCCGTCTTTGTCCTTGGCGAACAGCGGGTCCCAGAAGCGCCCCCAGACCACCTTGTTGACGTTCCAGTTGGCGCCACGGAACACGCCTTCCAGTTCCTGGATGATCTTGCCGTTGCCGCGCACCGGGCCGTCGAGGCGCTGCAGGTTGCAGTTGACCACGAAGATCAGGTTGTCCAGCTGCTCGCGGCCGGCCAGGGAGATGGCGCCGAGGGATTCCGGCTCATCGCACTCGCCATCGCCCATAAAGCACCAGACCTTCTGCTTGCCGGCGGGGATAAAGCCGCGGTGCTCCAGGTACTTCATAAAGCGTGCCTGGTAGATCGCCTGGATCGGCCCCAGGCCCATGGATACGGTGGGGAACTGCCAGAAATCGGGCATCAGCCACGGGTGCGGGTAGGAGGACAGGCCCTTGCCGTCCACCTCCTGGCGGAAGTTGTTGAGTTGCTCTTCGCTGATCCGCCCTTCCATAAAGGCGCGGGCGTAGACGCCGGGGGAGGCGTGGCCCTGGAAGTAGATCAGGTCGCCGCCGTGTTCTTCGGTCGGTGCCTGGAAGAAGTAGTTGAAGCCGATGTCATACAGGGTGGCACTGGAGGCGAAGCTGGAGATGTGGCCGCCCAGATCCGGGTCTTTCAGGTTGGTGCGCATCACCATGGCCAGGGCGTTCCAGCGTACCAGCGAGCGGATTCGCCGCTCCATAAACAGGTCGCCGGGCATCATCGCCTCGTGGCCGACCGGGATGCTGTTGCGGTACGGCGTGGTGATCGCATAGGGCAGCTGGGTGCCGGTGCGGGTCGCCAGCTCGCCCATGCGGGTCAGCAGGTAATGGGCGCGATCTTCGCCCTCTTGGGCGAGGACGGATTCGAGGGCGTCCAGCCATTCCTGGGTTTCGACGGGATCGAGGTCTTGCATGGCTTGCTCCAGGGATCAAAGGCTTCCAGAATCGGCGGCCTGGGTTCGCCGCAGGCCTTGTGGGCCGTGCGCGTAAATGCTTGGGAGTGCCGGAGGGTGAGCCGGCTTTGTAGTTTTACTACATTGCGACGCTCATTTCAGCTCTTTTGGCACATTCTTTAGTAGTAAAACTACAAAAGCGTCAGGCCCTTGTGCGCCCCGGCGACCGGCTTGGCGCACCTTGTTCTGGCACTCTCGCCAAAAGGATAGACCATGAGCCTGCCCCCGCTGACCTCCTTGCCCGCCACCCTGCAAGGCCTTGCCGGCCGTGCGCAAACGGCCTGGCCGACGGCCGTGACCGCCCTTGGCGGGCGTTGCGCCGAGCGTTTTGCCGGCTGGCCGGCGGCGCGTCTGGCGTGCCTGGAGCGGGTTTTTGCGGCCAGCGATTTTGTCTTCGAGCAGGCCCTGCGCGATCCGTTGCTGCTGCTCGATCTGGCCGACTCCGGCGAGCTGGAGCGCAGCCTGGCGGCCGGCGAATTGCGCGCCCAGTTGCAGCTGGCGGTGGATCAGTGTGGCGACGAGGATGAGCTGGGCCGCTGTCTGCGCCGCCTGCGCAATCGCCAGCAAGTGCGCATCATCTGGCGCGATGTCTGCCGCCTGAGCGACCTGCGCGAGACCTGCAGCGACCTGACTCTGCTGGCCGAGGCCTGCATCGACCTGGCCTACGCCTGGCTGTATACCCGTCATTGCGCTCAGTACGGCACGCCCATCGGCGCGCGCAGCGGCCTGCCGCAGCACTTGGTGGTGCTGGGGATGGGCAAGCTGGGCGCCCATGAGCTCAATTTGTCGTCGGACATTGATCTGATCTTCGCCTTCGCCGAGGGCGGTGAAACCGACGCGGCCAAGCGGCCGCTGGATAACCAGGAGTTTTTCATCCGCCTCGGCCAGCGGCTGATCAAGGCGCTGGATGCGGTCACTGTCGATGGCTTCGTCTTTCGCGTTGACATGCGCCTGCGTCCCTACGGTTCGTCCGGGCCGCTGGTGTTCAGCTTCAACGCCCTGGAGCAGTACTACCAGGATCAGGGCCGCGACTGGGAACGCTACGCGATGATCAAGGCGCGGGTGGTGGCCGGCGACCAGCAGGCCGGTAAGCGTCTGCTGGAAATGCTGATGCCGTTCGTTTACCGGCGCTACTTGGACTTCTCCGCCATCGAAGCGCTGCGGGCGATGAAGCAATTGATCCAGCAGGAGGTGCGGCGCAAGGGCATGGCCGAGAACATCAAGCTGGGTTCCGGCGGCATTCGCGAGGTCGAGTTTATCGCCCAGGCCTTTCAACTGATCCACGGTGGTCGCGACCTCAGCCTGCAGCACCGGCCGTTGCTCAAGGTGCTCAGCGTACTGGAGGGGCAGGGCTATCTGCCGCCGGCGGTGGTCGGTGAGATGCGCGAGGGCTACGAGTTTTTGCGCTACACCGAACACGCCCTGCAGGCCCTCGACGACCGGCAGACGCAGATGCTCCCGGACGCCGAGCAGGAGCGTGAGCGGGTGGCCTTTGTCATGGGCTTTGCCGACTGGGCGAGCTTCCACCAGCAATTGATGGTTTGGCGGGGGCGCATCGACTGGCACTTCCGCCAGGTGATTGCCGACCCGGATGAGGTCGAGGGCGAAGAATTGGTCGCTTGCATCGGTGCCGAGTGGCTGCCGCTGTGGAGTGGCTCGCTGGATGAGCAGACGGCCTGCCGACAGCTACAGGAAGCGGGCTTTGTCGAGGCCCAGGCGACCTTGCAACGGATCAATGGCCTGCGCCATGGCGGCCAGGTGCGGGCCATGCAGCGCCTCGGTCGCGAGCGCCTGGATGCCTTTATTCCCCGCCTGCTGGCCCAGGCCGCGGAGCACGACAACCCGGACCTGGTGCTGGAGCGGGTGCTGCCTCTGGTGGAGGCGGTGGTGCGTCGCTCGGCCTATCTGGTGCTGCTGACGGAAAACCCCCTGGCCCTGCAGCGGTTGCTGCGCCTGTGCGCCGCCAGCCCGTGGATTGCCGAGCAGATCACCCGCTTTCCTTTATTGCTCGACGAGCTGCTGAATGAAGGCCGCTTGTTCAAGCCGCCGCTGGCGCCGGAGCTGGCCGCCGAGTTGCGCGAGCGCCTGACACGCATCCCCGAGGACGATCTGGAACAGCAGATGGAGGCCCTGCGCCACTTCAAGCTGGCCCACCGTTTGCGCGTAGCCGCCTCGGAAATCGCCGGCACCCTGCCGTTGATGAAGGTCAGCGATTACCTGACCTGGCTGGCCGAGGCGATTCTCGAACAGGTGCTGGCCCTGGCCTGGCGCCAGACGGTGAGCAAGTACGGCGCCCCCCGGCGCGCCGACGGCAGCCAGTGCGATCCGGATTTCATCATCGTCGGCTACGGCAAGGTCGGTGGCATCGAGCTGGGCCATGGCTCGGACCTCGATCTGGTGTTTATCCACGACGGCGATCCGCAGGCGGAAACCGACGGCGCCAAGCCGATCGACGGTGCGCAGTTCTTCACCCGCCTGGGCCAGCGCATCATTCATCTGCTGACGGCGCAAACCAACTCCGGCCAACTGTATGAGGTCGATATGCGCCTGCGCCCGTCCGGCGCCTCGGGGCTGCTGGTCAGCTCCCTGGGTGCCTTCGGTCGCTATCAGGAAGGCGAAGCCTGGACCTGGGAGCATCAGGCCCTGGTGCGCGCGCGGGTGCTGGTCGGCTGTGTACGGGTGGGCGCCGGTTTCGAGGCGATTCGCGCCCAGGTGCTGGGCCGCGCGCGCGATCTGGCCACCCTGCGCGGCGAGGTCAGCGAGATGCGCGCGAAGATGCGCGACAACCTCGGCAGCAAGGAAACTGCCGCTGGCACCGCCGCCAATGCCTTCGAGGCCGCGGCGCCGTTCGACCTCAAGCAGGACGCCGGCGGTATCGTTGATATTGAATTTATGGTGCAATACGCGGCCCTGGCGTGGTCGCGCGAGCACCCGCAGTTGCTGCGTTACACCGACAATATCCGCATTCTGGATGGTCTGGAGGACGCCGCGCTGCTGTCCGGCGAGGATGTCCGGCTGTTGCAGGAGGCTTACAAGGCCTACCGCGCCGCCGCCCACCGACAGGCCTTGCAGAAACAGCCAGGGGTGGTCAGTGGCGACCAGTTTCAGCCAGAGCGGCGCGGCGTGCTGCGCATCTGGCACGCGTTGGGCTTGAACTGATTGATCCGGCGGACTGCCGCTACGCGGCGAGGTCGCCCTACGTTGATGAACCAAACAAACACTGAGGAGCAGGCAACTATGTCGATGGCCGACCGTGATGGCGTGATTTGGTATGACGGCGAACTGGTGCCGTGGCGCGATGCCACCACCCATGTGCTGACCCACACCCTGCATTACGGCATGGGCGTGTTCGAAGGCGTGCGCGCCTACAACACCCCTGAAGGCACGGCCATTTTCCGCCTGCAGGCGCACACCGATCGACTGTTCGATTCGGCGCACATCATGAACATGAAGATGCCGTTCACCAAGGAAGAGCTCAACGAGGCGACCCGTGCCGCCGTGCGTGAGAACAACCTGGAATCGGCCTATATCCGCCCGATGGTGTTCTACGGATCTGAAGCCATGGGCCTGCGCGCCACTGGCCTGAAAGTTCGGGTCATCGTGGCCGCCTGGCACTGGGGTGCCTACATGGGCGAAGAGGCGTTGAAGACCGGGATCAAGGTGCGCACCAGTTCCTTTACCCGCCACCACGTCAACATCTCGATGACCCGCGCCAAGGCCAACGGCAACTACATCAACTCGATGCTGGCCCTGCAGGAAGCCGTTTCTGGCGGTGCCGACGAGGCCATGTTACTGGACACCGAAGGCTATGTGGCCGAAGGCTCGGGCGAGAACATCTTCCTGGTCAAGAACGGCGTGGTGTACACCCCGGAAGTGACCTCGTGCCTGAACGGCATCACCCGCAGCACCATTTTGACCCTGGCCGCCGAGCTGGGCATTCAGGTGGTCGAGAAGCGCATCACTCGCGACGAGGTGTATATCGCCGACGAGGCCTTCTTCACCGGCACCGCCGCTGAAGTGACGCCGATTCGCGAAGTCGATGGCCGGCAGATCGGCATCGGCAGCCGTGGTCCGGTCACCGAGATCCTGCAGAAGGCCTACTTTGACCTGGTCACCGGGCAGACCAGCGCGCACCCTGAGTGGCGCACGCTGGTGTAGGGTGGGTTAGACGCGCAGCGACGTAACCCTCCGTAAGCTGATGGGTATCGCTACGCTCAACCCATCCTACGTGGTCGGCTGGAGGCCCCATTAGCCGGCCAATGAATGAAAATGCGGTATGACCGGGAGGCGCAAGCCTCCCTGGTTGTTTCTGGATAAAACATGAAAATACTGATCATTGGTCCGAGCTGGGTAGGCGACATGGTGATGGCGCAGACGCTGTTTCAGTGTTTGCAGCAGCGCCATCCGGGCTGTGCCATCGATGTGCTGGCCCCCGAGTGGAGCCGGCCGATTCTTGAGCGCATGCCCGAAGTGCGCCAGACCCTGAGCTTCCCGCTCGGCCATGGCGTGCTGGAAATCGCCACCCGGAGGCAGATCGGTAAGGGCCTGGCGGGCCAGTATGATCAAGCCATTCTGCTGCCCAATTCGCTGAAATCGGCGCTGGTGCCGTTTTTTGCCGGCATCCCCAAGCGCACCGGCTGGAAGGGCGAGCTGCGTTACGGTCTGCTCAACGACATTCGTACCCTGGACAAAGACCGCTACCCGCTGATGATCGAGCGCTTTATGGCTCTGGCCTTCGAGCCGGGCGCCGAGCTGCCTAAGCCCTACCCGCGACCGAGTCTGCAGATCGACCCGGCCAGCCGCGCCGCGACCCTGGCCAAGTTCGGCCTGGGCCTGGATCGACCGGTGCTGGCGCTGTGTCCGGGCGCCGAATTCGGCGAGGCCAAGCGCTGGCCGGCCGAGCATTACGCCAAGGTTGCCGAGCTGAAAATCCGTGCCGGCTGGCAGGTCTGGTTGTTCGGCTCGAAGAACGACCATCCCGGTGGCGAAGACCTGCGCATGCGCTTGATCCCAGGGCTGCGTGAGGAATGTACGAACCTGGCAGGCCAAACCTCGCTGGCTGAAGCCATCGACTTGCTGTCGTGCGCGGGCGCCGTGGTGTCCAACGACTCCGGGTTGATGCATGTGGCAGCGGCGCTCAATCGGCCGCTGGTGGCGGTGTACGGTTCGACCTCGCCGCAGTTCACCCCGCCGCTGGCCGAGCAGGTGGAGATCGTCCGTCTTGGCCTCGACTGCAGCCCCTGCTTCGAGCGCACCTGCCGCTTCGGTCACTACAACTGCCTGCGCGAGCTAAAGCCGCGTCCGGTGATCGAGGCGCTGGATCGCCTGGTCGCCGATCCGGTCGAGGTCGAATAGTTTGCGGGTGCTGCTAGTTAAAACGTCCTCCCTCGGCGATGTGATCCATACCCTGCCGGCCCTGACCGATGCGGCGCGGGCGATCCCCGGCATTCAGTTTGACTGGGTGGTGGAAGAGGGCTTTGCCGAGATTCCGACCTGGCATCCGGCTGTGGCGCGGGTGATCCCCGTGGCGCTGCGCCGTTGGCGCAAGAACCTGCTGCAAACCTGGAAGAGCGGTGAGTGGGCGACGTTCAAACAGCGTCTGGGTGAAGGTAACTACGACTTGGTGATCGATGCCCAGGGCCTGCTGAAAAGCGCGCTCTTGACCCGCTACGTTAATGCGCCCGTGGCCGGTCTGGATCGCGCCTCGGTGCGCGAGCCGCTGGCCAGTCGCTGTTATGACCGCCGCTATGCGGTCGCCTGGGGCCAGCATGCGGTGGAGCGGGTGCGCCAGTTGTTCGCCCAGGCACTGGGTTATCCGTTGCCGCAGTCGGTTGGCGACTATGGCCTGGATCGTCGCGCCATGGCCGGCGAGGCGGCGACCGAGCCCTATGTGCTGTTTCTGCATGGCACCACCTGGGCCAGCAAGCACTGGCCGGAGGCCGATTGGCGCGCCCTGGCCGAGCGCCTCGACCGCCGTAGCCTGGCCGTGCGCCTGCCGTGGGGCAGCGAGGTTGAAAAGGCCCGAGCCGAGCGCATCGCCGCCGGTCTGCAGCACGCCAGCGTACTGCCCAAATTGAATCTGCGCGGCGTGGCCGCGGTGATCGCCGGCGCTCGCGCCTGTGTGGCGGTGGATACCGGTCTCGGCCATCTGGCCGCGGCGTTGGATGTGCCGAGTATTTCCCTCTACGGCCCCACCTTGCCGCTTAAAGTCGGTGCCTACGGGCGCGGGCAGGTTCACCTGTGCGCCACGGGCCCCTTGGCCGGCGGCGGTGATCGCCAGCAACCCTGTTTCGACGGTCTGGATGCCGCCCGCGTGGCGCCCGAGCTGGACCGCCTGTTGGCCAGTCTGGAGAGCCACTGATGCAACTGGCCTTGGTGCTACACAAATACGTCCCGCTTGACTGTGGCTTGCCGGTGGCGCGGCAGGTCGCGGCAGGGGGCATCCCCGGATTGCATCCGGGCTACGTGATGACGGAGCCTGTCTGATGCAGCTGGCGTTTATCCTTTACAAATACTTCCCGTTCGGCGGCCTGCAGCGCGATTTTATGCGCATCGCCCTGGAGTGCCAGCAGCGTGGCCACGCCATTCGCGTGTACACACCGATCTGGGAGGGCGAGGTGCCGGCGGGGTTTGAGGTGGTGGTGGTGCCGGTCAAGGCGCTGTTCAATCACCATCGCAACGAGAAGCTCACGGCCTGGATCAAGGCCGACCTGGCCAAGCGCCCGGTTGACCGGGTGATCGGTTTCAACAAGATGCCGAACCTGGATGTGTACTACGCCGCCGACGGCTGCTTCGAGGACAAGGCGCAGACGTTGCGCAACAGCCTGTACCGCCGCTGGGGCCGCTACAAGCACTTCGCCGACTACGAGCGGGCGGTGTTTGCCCCCGAGTCGAAGACCCAAATCCTGATGATTTCCGAGGTGCAGCAGCCGCTGTTCGTCAAACATTACGCCACCCCGGCTGAACGTTTTCACCTGTTGCCACCGGGGATTACCCAGGACCGTCGCGTGCCGGCCAACGCCGCCGAGATTCGTGCCGAGTTCCGCCGCGAGTTCCAGCTGGCGGACGACGAGCTGCTGTTGGTGCAGATCGGCTCGGGCTTCAAGACCAAGGGCCTGGATCGCAGCCTCAAGGCGTTGGCCAGCTTGCCGGCCGAGCTCAAGCGGCGCACCCGGCTGATCGCCATCGGCCAGGACGATCCGTCCACATTCAAACTGCAGGCCAAGACCCTGGGCGTGTCCGAGCAGGTACAAATCCTCAAGGGGCGCAGCGACATTCCGCGCTTCCTGCTGGGGGCGGATCTGCTGATCCACCCGGCGTACAACGAGAACACCGGCACCGTGCTGTTGGAAGCGCTGGTGGCTGGGCTGCCGGTGCTGGTCAGCGCCGTGTGCGGCTATGCCCATTACATTGCCGAGGCCGAGTGTGGCCGCGTACTGCGCGAGCCGTTTACCCAGGCTGAGCTGAATCAGCAGTTGGCGGCGATGCTCGCCGATGACGCCGCCCGCGCCCAGTGGGGGCGTAATGGCCTGGCGTTCGCTGCTTCGGCGGACCTGTATTCCATGCCGCAGCACGCGGCCGATGTGATTCTGGCGGAGCGTCCATGAGCTTGTGTGTTGCGCTGAGGATGACGGCTTCTGTAGGAGCGAGCTTGCTCGCGATTCAGGCGCTACAAAAGCATCGCGAGCAAGCTCGCTCCTACAAGTATCTGCAGTTCGGTAGTCGTTTATGAAGCTGATCCTCGCTGAGCCGTTTACAACCCTGTGGGCCGGGCGCGATGCCTTCGCCGCCGTGGAGGCCCTGCAGGGCCAGGTCTACCGTGAGCTGGAGGGCCGCCGCACGCTGCGCACCGAGGTCGACGGGCGCGGTTACTTCGTCAAGATTCACCGCGGCATCGGCTGGGGCGAGATCGTCAAAAACCTGCTCACCGCCAAGCTGCCGGTGCTCGGCGCGACCCAGGAATTATTGGCGATCGAACGTCTGACCGAGGTCGGCGTGGCGACCATGACGGCCGTGGCCTTCGGTGCGCGGGGCTGCAATCCGGCGCAGCAGCATTCGTTTATCGTCACCGAGGAGCTGGCGCCGACCATCAGTCTGGAAGACTTCAGCCTCGACTGGGTCAAGCAGCCGCCGCCGGTCAAGCTCAAGCGCGCACTGATCGCCGAGGTGGCGACGATGGTCGGCGGCATGCACCGCGCCGGGGTCAATCACCGCGACTGCTATATCTGCCACTTCCTGCTGCACACGGATAAACCGGTGACGGCGGAAGATTTCCGCCTGTCGGTGATCGATCTGCACCGCGCCCAGACCCGCACCCGCATCACTCGCCGCTGGCGCGACAAGGACCTGGCCGCGCTGTATTTCTCGGCGCTGGATATCGGCCTGACCCGGCGCGACAAGCTGCGTTTTCTGCGCGGTTATTTTCAACGGCCGTTGCGCCAGGTTCTGGCTGACGAGGCGCGGCTGTTGGCCTGGCTGGAGGCCAAGGCGGCCAAGCTGTATGCGCGCAAGCAGCGCTACGGGGATGCGCTCTGATGGCGGGTTGGACCCTGGAACCGGCCTTTGCCGAGCTGGCTGCGGATTTTGGCAGCCTGGACGCGGTGTTCGCCCTGCAGGGTGAGCGCATCACCAAGGATCCGTTGTCCGAAGTGATCCGCATCGAGCGCGGCGGCGTGCGTTATTACGTCAAGCGCTACTGGGGCGCGGGCAAGGGTTTGCGCCGCTACCTGGGGCGGCCGCGGGTCAAGGCTGAATGGCAGAACCTCAAATACTTCGCCAAGTGGGGCATCGCCACCGCGCCGATCGTCGCCTACGGCCTGGAGCGCAAGGTCGGCGCCTTTGTTCGCGGCGCGCTGATCACCCGTGACCTGCAAGGCACCGAGGATCTGGCGGTGCTGGCCCAACGCAGTGATCCGCGCCTGGCTGATCGGCGCTGGGTCGCGGCCGTCAGTCAGCAACTGGCGCGGGCCACGCGCACCCTGCACGACCAGCACTTCACCCATAACGATCTGAAGTGGCGCAACCTGCTGGTCAATCCGGCGACGGAGCTGTTCTTTATTGATTGTCCCTCCGGCGCCTTCTGGTGGGGGCCGGCCCTGCGCTACCGGATCATCAAGGACCTCGCCTGCCTGGACAAAGTGGCCAAGCAGCACCTGTCGTACACCCAGCGCCTGCGCTTTTACCTGCAGTACCGTGGCCGTCAGCGTTTGAATGCTGCGGACAAGCGGCGCCTGCGCAAGATCATCGGTTTCTTCGAGGGCCGCGAATGAGTGATTTTATCGCGGCCGAGGATCGTGCGATTCTCGCCGCTCACCAGTTGGACAGCTTCGAGGCCCTGTGGGCGCTGGAACTGGACGCGGTGGATGAGCCCAATACCGAGCGCGGTGGCTACAGCACGGTGTCGCGCCTGCAGTTGGGCGAGCATGCCTATTACCTCAAGCGGCAGAGCAATCACCTGACCCGTAGTTTGCGTCACCCGTTTGGTGAGCCGACCTTCGCCCGCGAGCTGCGCAATATCGAACACTACCGCCAGCTCGGCATTCCGGCTCTGCAGGCGGCGTTTTTTGCCCAGCGCCGGCTGGCGGGCAAGCAGTGCGCGATCCTCCTGACCCGTGCCCTGGATGGCTGGCGTGACCTGGACAGCTGGCTGCGGGATTGGCCAAGTCATCCCGCGGCCCAGCGCTTGGCCATTGTCCAGGCCTGCGGCGAGCTGGCCCGGCGCCTGCACGAGGCGCGGCAGGTGCATGGCTGCTTCTATCCCAAGCATATCTTCCTGCGTGAACAGGCCGATGGCTTCCAGGCCCAGTTAATCGACCTGGAGAAGACTCGTGGGCTGTGGTTCGGCCAGCGTGACCGGATCAAGGACCTGGAGCCGCTGCTGCGCCGCGCCGGGGCCTGGAGTGAGGCCGAGGTGAGCACCTTGCTGCTTGCCTATGTGCAAACCAATGAGCAACTGCCGGCTTGGCGCCAGCGCCTGGATGCCCGCCAACGCAATAAGGAGATGCGCCGGTGAACCTCGCTGAACTGGCCCGTAGCGGGCGCACGCCGAGCTTGCCGTTATCGCTTGAATTGGGCGATGGCGAGCGTCTGGAGCTGCACAGTCTGCTGCGGGTGTTGCCCGGTCAGCGTTATGTCGGTCGGGCGACCTGGCGTGGTCGCGCGGTGCTGGCCAAGGTGCTGGTGGGCAGCAAGGCCGCGCGGCATTTTCAGCGTGAAGTGCAGGGCGCCCGTCTGCTTGCCGAGCAAGGCCTGAACACCCCGCAACTGCTGACTGAAGGCCAGCAGGACGGCGGCGGCTGGCTGTTGTTCGACTACCTCGACGGCGCCCAAAGCCTGGCCGCCGCCTGGGCCGAACAGGGCGTTGGCGATCAGTTGAATGCCCCGCGCCAGGCCTTGCTGGCCAGCGCTCTGGGGGTGATTGGCCAGTTGCATGGGCGCGGCCTGTGGCAGGCCGACCTGCACCTGGACAACCTGTTGCAGCGTGACGGCCAGCTGTTTCTGATCGATGGCGGCGGCGTACACGGGCAAGTCCCCGGCCAGCCGTTGAGCCAGGACAAGGTGCTGGAAAACCTCGGCGTGCTGTTCGCCCAGTTGCCGCCGATGGCGGAGGAGCAACTGGAAGAGGTGCTAATCCACTACCTGCTGGCCAACAGCGCCCATGGCTTGCCGCTTGAGGCCTTGCTCAAGGAAGTGGCCAAGGTGCGGCGCTGGCGTCTGCGCGACTACCTGAAGAAAATCGGCCGCGATTGCAGCCTGTTCAGCGCCAAGATCGGCGCCTTCGGCCTGCGGGTGGTGCGCCGTGACCGTGAGGCCGAGTTGCAGTCGTTGCTGGCGGCGCCGGAGGCGTTTATCGCCAGCGGTCATCGCTTCAAGGGCGGCGGCGCGGCCACCGTGGCGCGGGTTGAACTCAACGGCCAGCCGCTGCTGGTTAAACGCTACAACATCAAAAACCTCGCCCACTGGTGCAAGCGTTTCTGGCGTCCGAGCCGCGCCTGGCATAGCTGGCGCGAGGGCCAGCGCCTGAGTCTGCTCGGTATCGCCACGCCGCAACCCCTGGCGGTGCTGGAGCGGCGCTGGTGCTGGTTGCGCGGCCCGGCGTTGCTGATTACCGAATATCTGCCTGGGCACGATATAATCGCCCGCTTTCGGCCCTATCTTGATCTGTCATCCGGGCTGGAAGGGCCGCCAGAGGCGGAGTTGCAGGCGCTGGATGAACTGTTTGCCGCGTTGCTGCGCGAGCGCATCAGCCATGGCGACCTCAAGGGTTACAACCTGCTCTGGGATGAACAGAGGGATAACGGCCGCTGGTCACTGATCGATCTGGACGCCATGCGTCAGCACCACAGTGACCGCAGTTTTGCCCGCGCCTATGGGCGCGACCGTGCACGATTTTTGCGCAACTGGCCGGCTGATTCAGCCTTGCACCAGCTGCTCGACCAACGCTTACCGCAGGTGCCCGGCACCTGCCCTGAAAGAGGCTAACACCTGTGGCATTGACCATTCTCGGCCTGTCCGGCGCCTTGAGCCATGACCCTTCTGCGGCCCTGTACATCGACGGCAAGCTGATTGCCGCAGCAGAAGAAGAGCGCTTTGTGCGCGACAAGCATGCCAAGCACCGCATGCCCTACGAGTCGGCCAAGTTCTGCCTGGAACAAGCCGGGATCAAACCGAGCGATGTCGATGTGGTCGCCATCCCGTTCGCGCCGATCAGCCTTTTCGATAAGGCCCGCTGGCATTACGCCAAGCGCTACTGGTACGCGCCGGACCGCGCCCTCGATGCGATCCTGATGGGCAACCGCCGCTACAAGCGCTACCGCACCAAGATCAACTGGTGCCTGGAGCAGCTGGGCTTCGACCTGAAAAAAGTCAAAATCGAAGCGGTCGAGCACCACCTTGCCCACGCCTCCAGTGCTTATCACTGCTCGGGCTTCAAGGAAAAAACCGCGATTCTCGGCATCGACGGCAAGGGTGAGTACGCCACCACCTTCTTCGGTTACGGCGAGAACGGCAAGATCCACAAGATCAAGGAGTTCTTCGATCCGGATTCCCTCGGTGGCCTGTACGGCGCGATCACCGAGTTCCTTGGTTTCGAGATGCTCGACGGCGAGTTCAAGGTCATGGGCATGGCGCCCTATGGCGATGCCAGCAAGTACGATTTCTCCCGTCTGGCCACCTTCGAGAACGGCGAACTGGTGATCAACACCGAGTACGCCAACGTCATCGGCCTGCGTCGCTATAAAGAGAAGGGCAAGGGTTTTTACTTCTCGCCCAAGCTGATCGAGTGGCTGGGGCCGAAACGCGAAGGCGATATCGCCGACGATCCGTACATCCACTACGCCGCCAGCATGCAAGCGCTGTTCGAGAAGCTGGCGCTGCAGATGATGGATTACTACCTCGGTGACATCCTCAAGGAAACCGGCAAGATCGTGTTTGCCGGCGGCTGCGCGCTGAACGTCAAACTCAACCAGAAGATCATCGCCCGTCCGGAAGTCAAAGAGCTGTTCGTCCAGCCGGCTTCCGGCGATGCCGGCACGGCCGTTGGCGCTGCGGCCTACGTGTCGCACAAGCGCGGCGTACCGGTGGAGAAGATGGAACACGTCTATCTCGGCCCGGAGTACAGCAACGAAGATGTGATCGCCGCCTGCGCCCGCCACCCGAGCAAGCCGCAGTGGACGCAGATCGACAACATGCCGCAGCGCATCGCCCAGATCATGGTCGATGGCAATCCGGTGGCCTGGTTCCAGGGCCGCATGGAGTTCGGCCCGCGTGCGCTCGGTGGGCGTTCGATCATCGGTTGCCCGAGCGTCGAGGGCGTCGCCGACCGGATCAACGCGCAGATCAAATTCCGCGAGCGCTGGAGGCCCTTCTGCCCGTCGATGCTCGACACGGTGGCGCCGCAGATGTTCAAGATCAATCATCCAAGCCCGTTTATGACCTTCACGTTTGAAGTGAATGACGAGTGGAAGCAGCGCGTCGGCGAAGTGGTACACGAAGACGGCACCTCCCGCGCCCAGGTGCTCAAACGCGAATACAACCCGCGCTACTACGACATGATGCTGGAGCTTGAAAAACTCACCGGCAACGGCGTGTCGCTGAACACCTCGCTGAACCGCCGTGGCGAAGCGATGATCTGCTCGCCGACCGATGCCCTGGACATGTTCTTCGGCTCCGACCTTGAGTACCTGATCATGCAGGATATTTTGGTGGTCAAGGATGGCCTCAAGCGCTATGACGACGCCAACTGAACTGCGGGTTCTGCAGTTTTGCCACGGTTATGACGGGCCCTTTCTCGATTGCGCCCGTCAGTACGCCAGCTTGTTCGTCGGCACGCCGTACAAGGTCACCACGGTTTACCTGACCGGCGCGCCGAGCGTCGAGGTGGAGCGTGGCTCGGCCTCCGACGAGGTGGTGTTTCTCGACTACCGTTCGCGCGATGTGCGTGGCCTCAAACTCAAGGCCATTCGCGACATCAAGCGACTGGTAGCCGGGCGCAACTTCAAGTTTTGCATTGCCCATCGCTTCAAGCCGATTTACGTCGCTCTGCTGGGCACTGATTTGCCCGTGATCGGCGTACACCACGGGTTTGGCGACTACCAACGCCTTAGCCGCAAGCTGTTTGCCAACTGCTTGCGCAAGCGCTTGGCGCTGCTCGGCGTGTCCAATGCCGTGCGCGACGAAATCCGCGCCTGCCTGCCCAGTTGGCCGGCCGAGCGCATCGAAACCCTGTACAACCGCATCGATATTGCCGCCGTGCAAGCCGAGCAGGTTTGCCGCGACGACGCCCGCGCCCATCTCGGCTTGCCGCAGGACGCCTGGGTGGTCGGCAACGTCGGTCGCCTGCACCCGGATAAAGACCAGGCGACGTTGATCCGTGGTTTTGCTCAAGCCCTGCCGCAACTACCTGCGGGCAGCCTGCTGGCGATCATGGGCAGCGGTCGCCTGGAGTCGTCACTCAAGGCCCTGGCCGCTGAATTGGGCGTGAGTGCTTCGGTCCGCTTCCTCGGCCAGGTGCCGCAAGGAAGACGCTACTTCAAAGCCTTCGACGTGTTTGCCCTGACCTCCGACCACGAACCCTTCGGCATGGTGCTGTTGGAAGCCATGGCCGCCGGAGTGCCGCTGATTTGCAGCGATTGTGGCGGCGGGCGGGAAGTGGTTGAGGGGGTGGGGCGGTTGTTTGCCCTAGCTGACCGCGCTGCGCTGGCTTCTCAGTTGCGTGCGCAAGCGCTGGCAGCCCAACCCTCTGCTGACCAGCAAGAGGTTGCGTTTTCCCGGCTGCAAGCGTGTTTTTCTGATGCGTCTGTTGTCCGTCGCTTCTGGACGTTGCCCCTTGTCACTGGGCTGCGCGCGTGACTACACCCTCGACGGCTAACCCCTGGGCTGCCAAGGCGCGTGCCCTCGACCAGTATCGCTGGTTGCTGTTGCGCGAGCGTCATGGCTGGCTGGGCAGCGCTGTGCGTTACGCCCGTGAAGCACTAGCCGATGGGTTCTTTGGGTTGCGCGCGCGTGGACGTTTGGCGGCCCAGGTTAACGTCGAACCCTGTGACTTTTTGCTGCTGCAATCGGCGCCCAAAGTGATCAAGTTTCAGCGCAAGAAATTATTGATTGATGGCCTGCGCGCGCGTGGTCATACGCTGGTGGAAAGCGCGCTGCAGGAGCCTCGGACGATCCTCCGTCAGCGCCTGCTCAAGCGTCCGCCACAGTCAGTACCGCTGCGTTACTTCGGTTATGCAGCCTATGCGCAGTGGCTGGTCGAGCACCATCAGCCGGGTATTCTGCTCAATGACCGCAACGGCAGCTTGTATTCGCCGTTTCTGCGCCTGGCTCTGCAGCAGCGCCAAAAGTTGCTGGTGCACCTGGCCCATGCGACCACCGTGGAGCGTTCGCGGCGGCTGGGCATGAATGACTATGACTACTATTTTTTGTTCGGCCAGAGCTCGCTGGAGGCTTTGCAGGCGCGGGCCTTGCGTTTCGGCACCTCGACAGCGGTGTTGGCCGGCTCGCACATGATTGATCGCTCTTACGATCTGCAACCGGCGGATGCCGGGATGAAGGCGCTGTTGGTGCTGGGCGTTGGCCCTGACAAGGAGAAGGAGTCAGGCTATCAGCACACTTATGCATTGCTTCGCGAATGGGTGGGGCAGAACCCCGATTACCAGGTACTAATCAAGGCCCACCCGCGCAGTCAGGTGCCGTTCTGGGGGCAGACTGCTAGCGAGTTGGCGAATGTACGGGTCTTGCCCTCGACCTGCACGCTGGCAGCGGCCCTGGAGCAGGCATCGGTAGTGATCAATATCATGTCGAACGCTGTTATCGAGGCTGCCTTGGCGCGGCGCCCGGTGATTTACGTGAATGCCAGCGGCGAGCAGGATATTTTTTCCCAAGAGTCATATTTTGGCCCCTGTATCACCCAGGTGGACGCATTAAGCCGACGTGTGCAGGAGATTCAAGCTGACTACGCGCAGGCATTGGTAGGCTCCGCGCGGTTTGCTGAATATCATTTGGCGCATGGCATCAATGGATTGAGCAATACCCTGGCAACGCTTGAACTGCTGCAGGCCGATGGTGCCTGTAGTGGACAGCGATTATTGCCAGCCGGATTGCAACTAGCAGGTGGACGCAACGATGAATAAACCAGCCTTGGTCATGCTTGATTGCACGCTGCGTGATGGTGGTTATTACAACAACTGGGACTTTGACGCTCAGTTGGTTCAAGACTACCTACAGGCCATGCTGGGGCTGGGGGTGGATTACGTTGAGCTGGGGTTTCGCGGATTTGCCGGTAGCGGTTTTCGTGGTGCCTATGCGTTTACCACGGATGCCTTTCTGCGCAGTTTGCAGTTGCCGGCAGCGCTGAATGTTGGCGTGATGGTCAATGCCAGCGAGGTTCTTAATCATCCTTCAGGCCTTCTTCCTGCATTGGCATTGCTGTTTTCGCCTGCACGCCAATCACCGGTCAAACTGGTCCGCCTCGCGTGTCACGTGCATGAGTTTGAGGCGACGCTACCAGCCTGCGACTGGTTAAGCGCGCAGGGTTATCGGGTTGGTATCAACCTGATGCAGATTGCCGATCGACAGCCTGATGAGATTGAGCGTCTGGCGCTGATGGCACAGGGCCGGCCACTGGACGCGCTGTATTTCGCCGACAGCATGGGCAGCCTTTCGCCGGCGCAAACCAGCGACATTATTCGCAGCCTTCGACGCGGTTGGCATGGTGCTCTCGGGATTCATACCCATGACAATTGCGCCATGGCCCTGGCCAATACGCTGCAAGCGGTAGCAGATGGCGTTAGCTGGGTAGACAGTACCGTGACCGGTATGGGGCGTGGTCCAGGCAATGCCCGCACCGAGTACCTGGCGATAGAGCTGATGGCCAAGCGTGGGCGAGCGGTCGATATCAGTCCGTTGCTCGGCGTAATCGCCCGCTGGTTTCAGCCGATGCAGCAGCAGTACGGCTGGGGCACCAACCCCTATTATTTTTTAGCCGGCACCTATGGCATTCACCCGACGTACATTCAGGAAATGCTCGCGGATTCCCGCTATGCCGAAGAAGACTTGCTGGCGGTGATCGACTTCCTTAAGGATCAGGGTGGCAAGAAGTTCAACCCCGGCACGCTCGAGTCCGCGCGACACTTTTACCGGGGCGAGCCATCCGGAAGCTGGGCGCCGCAAACGCTTTTGGCTGACCGCGAAGTCTTGTTGCTCGGCAGTGGGCCAGGTGTCTCGCGCCATCGGCAGGCGCTTGAGGACTACATTCTGCGGGCCAAGCCGTTTGTAATAGCGCTCAATACCCAGTCGCATATCGCTGCTGAGTTGATCGATGTGCGTGCAGCCTGTCATCCATTCCGCCTGATGGCGGACTGTCAGGAGCATCGGCGCTTACCGCAACCGCTGGTGACACCGGCGCATATGCTGCCGGCCGACGTACGTGCGGCGCTAGGTGACAAGCCATTGTTGGACTACGGCCTGACTGTGCAGGCGGGTGTATTTGCGTTCGCTGAGCGTCATTGCACGCTGCCGGGTTCCTTGGTGGCCGCCTATGCCCTGGCCATCACCGCCAGCGGCAAGGCCCGTCGGGTTTTGCTCGCGGGTTTTGACGGGTATTCGGCCGATGATCCGCGCAGCAAGGAGGTTAGCCAACTGCTGGAGGCCTTTCAGCAGTCGCCAGGAGTACCCCCATTGCTTGCGGTGACGCCGACCCGCTATCAACTGCCGGTGAGTTCTATTTATGCCTTGTGAGGTCCGTAATGCCCGCTCCTGAACTCAGCTATGCCGTGATCATCCCGGCGCGTTACGAGTCCAGCCGCCTGCCTGGTAAACCGCTGGTTGAGTTGTGCGGTGTGCCCATGATCGTGCGCACCTATCGCCAGTGCATCCAGGCCTGTCCCGCTCAGCAGGTGTATGTGGCCACCGATGATTCGCGTATTGAAGCGGTGTGCCGAGCCTATGGCATTCAGGTGCTGATGACCGCCACGACCTGTCAGACGGGCACCGACCGGGTGGCTGAGTGTGCCAGGCAGTTGGCTGTGGATGTCCTGATCAATGTTCAGGGGGATGAGCCGGTGTTCAATCCCGATGACTTGCGGTTAATGATCGCCAGTCTGGCGCTGTATCCGGGTGAAGTGCTCAATGGTTTTTGCGCCATTGATAACGAGCAACAGTTTCGCCATGCCAGTACGCCGAAGGTGGTGATGCGCCCGGACCAGCGCCTGTTATACATGTCACGAGCGGCCATCCCGACCACCAAACAACTTGGTTTCGTGCGCGGTTGGCGCCAGGTGTGTGTGTATGCTTTCCCGCGCTTGGCCCTTGCGGCATTTGCCGCGCACCCAGGTAAAAGCGAGTTGGAAGCGTTGGAGGATATCGAGATCCTGCGTTTTCTGGAGTTGGGGTGGGAGGTGCGGATGCTGGAGATGTCTCGGCAGTCCATTGCCGTCGACAATCCTGAGGATGTTGTTAGCGCTGAGGCAGCCATACGTGAGCGCGGCTTGTGAGAAAGCCTATCGAGCATTATCGGGCGCTGGTGTTTGACTGCGATGGCGTTGTGCTTGACTCCAATAGCGTTAAGACCGAAGCCTTCTACCAGGCATCGTTGCCTTATGGTGAGGACGTTGCGCAGGCCATGGTGGCCTACCACGTTGCCAATGGCGGTATTTCGCGTTATCGCAAGTTCAAGTATTTGCTGACGCAGATACTTTCCGGCCGTCAGGTTGCCGATGAACTGCCGCTGCTGTTGGAGCGTTATGCCGCCCTAGTGCGTGATGGTTTATTGAACTGTGCTGTGGCGCCGGGGCTGGCAGCGTTGCGCGAGTCTCTGCCAGACAGCCGCTGGATGATTGCGTCCGGTGGTGATCAGGCTGAGCTGCGCGAGGTCTTTGCCTTGCGCGGTTTGAGCGATTATTTCGAGGGTGGCATTTTTGGCAGCCCCGACCCTAAAGATCTGATCCTGCAGCGCGAGCGTGCCAATGGAAATTTGCCACAATCGGCATTATTCCTGGGTGACAGTCGGTTTGATTACCAATGTGCCGTCGGCGCAGGCCTGGATTTCATCTTCCTCAGTGCCTGGAGTGAGTTTCATGGCTGGCCAGAATATTTTGCTGATAAAAACATCGACTGCATGGCAAGTATCGCGCAGCTGGTGCCGTAAATTCTGACTGCGTAGTTCGCAGGTGTTGAAACTGGATGGATGATGAGCAAGTTTCTGTTTTTCTCGTTGGCAAAGCATCAAAGCAAGTATTTTAAGCGCCTGCTGGAAGCGCCTGAACTGTCGGGAGCCGTCCGTCTGTCGGTCGATATGCCCTGGCCGCGAATCGTCGATATGGCGCGTGTTATTCGGCGCCTTAATTGGTCGCAGCTGATTGAAGACAAATGCCAGGAACGGCAGGTAAAAGCCAAATACGCCGGAATTTTCTATCAGTTGTTGCTGCGTTTAGAGCTGTTGTTTATAGCCTTGCGTGCCCAGGCGCTACTTGACCAGGAGCAGCCTCAGGTTCTGGTGCTCTGGAATGGGTCGCATCGCTATTGCCAAATACTACTAGCATTGCTGCCTGCTGGTACGCGAACCGCTTTCTTCGAAAATGGCCTGTTGCCCAATACCACGACATTTGATCCTCAAGGCGTGAATTTTCGCAATTCGGTGCCAAGGGATGCCGAGTTTTACCGACGCTATGCCGAGCACGTCGCGCAGAGTCCTGAAGAGGCAATTGAGCTCGTACCACGCAAGCCGCGTGTTGAAGGTTTACAGCCAATTGAATTGCCGAAACAGTATGTGTTCATGCCTTTTCAGGATGATCGCGATACGCAAGTGCGCCTGTTTTCACCCTGGATAAAGAATATGCGTGAACTCTTTGCGCTGGGTGAGTTGATACAGGCGAAAACAGGCCTGACGGTTGTGTTCAAGGAGCACCCGTCGAGCCGTGAGTCATATCCCGAGCTGCACCAGCGTTGCCATGCCTCTCTGCTGTTTGCCAATGGCAACAGCACCCAAGAGCTGATTGAGTCCAGTCTATTTGTAGTGACCTTGAACTCCACTGTCGGCTTGGAAAGCTTATTGTTGGGGCGTCCGCTTCTGACGCTGGGACAGGCGTTTTTCAATATTCCTGGCGTGGTCATGCACGCGGACTCGGCAGCGCAGATGCTGGATATTGTCGCGGCATTTCCAGAGTGGCCGGTGCATCCGGAGTTGCGGAATGGCTTTTTGCACTACTTGAAGCATCAATATTGCGTTCCGGGTAGCTGGCAACAGGCTGATGATGCTCATGTGCATGAAGTGGCAACACGCATGCTGCACCTGGTTGATAAAGATGGATAACACCATGCTGGTCAAGCAAGAGCTGTGGCTGGCGCGTTGTGCCGCGTTGGGTTTTATGGTCTTTCTCTTGGCACCGTGGGTGTTGCCGAGTAACAAAATTTATCATCAGTTAATCATTGCATTGCTTTGGCTACCCGCCTTGCTCTCATTGTTTCGTCAGGATCTGCGTCCTGATGGGCGCCTACCTGAATGTTGGTTGTATTTATTGTTCAGTGCCTGGGTGCTGGTCGTTATCGCGCTGCAGGGTGCTCCTGACCCTTGGGGTAAAGCCAAACTACCGTTGTATGTAGGCTTGTCGTTTGTCGGTGTCTGGCTGGCTGGACGTAATGGCCGTTGGAGTTTTGAGCAATTGTTGTTTTTCGCTGCCTTGTTGGGTGGCTTGGGTGCGGCTTACTCGTGGTTGGAGTTCTATTGGCTACAAGGCCACGGATTCGACTTAAGACTGAGCGCCCATGGCCTTTGGGATACACCAATTCCTGCAGCTCATGCGGTTGGTGCGCTGGCCATTTTAGGGGCCTTGTTGTTACCTGACTTGCGTGGGGCGCGACATTACCTGTTGGTGTATTTATTGGTTGGGTTGTCTGCGCTCGGTTTTATGTTGTTTTTGATCTCCAGCCAGACTCGCGGTGTGTGGGTCGCGCTCTTGGCGACCTTGCTTTTTATCTGTGCGATTGATTTAAACAGGCGGCATGTTGCCTTTTTGCTGCTGGTGCTTGCTGTTCTGTCGGCAGTATTTCTTATCAATGCAGAATTCTTGTTGCAGCGCGGTGCGTCTTATCGGCCGCAATTGTGGCAGGGCGGGATTGATTTGATTCGGCAAAATCCGCTGATGGGGCTTGGTTTCGATACCTACTCTATTACGATTGCTGAGTTGGCGAGGAGCTTCAAACATCCACATAACTTGTTTTTGGATGTCGGTGTGCGTTTGGGGTTGATTGGTCTGGGACTGTTTATGTTGCTGTGGGGCTGCGCGGCCTGGCGTGGTTGGCGGCATCGGCATGAGCCTTTGGGCAAGGCTCTACTAGCCCTGCTGGTATTTTCCAGCGTGTCGCTGCTTACCGATGGTATTGGCTTATGGCTCAAGCCCAATGCCGATTGGTTCGTGACCTGGTTGCCTCTGATGATCAGCTTGGCTCTGGCTGGGCGTGAACAACCGGTGGCGGATAGCAGCGCCTACCGACTATGAATGATGTACTGAGGAATATGTGATGAGTGCGCTTGATACAGCTGTTGGGGTAATTCGCGCAGGTATTGACAAGATAAACCTACAGACATTTGCCGCGTGCAGGGGGACATGCTCGGGGCCGTTGTTCATCGTGGCGTCTGGGCCGTCGGCGCGGGATTTCCCACTGGCCAATTACGCTCAATATCCAATGTTTGCAGTTAGTGGCTCCATCCAGCTCTTTACGGCAACAAGCGTTGCTCCGTTGTTCTATTTATGTGATGACAATAGTTTTGCCGCGCAACGCCAGCCGATATTGCGTCAAGGATTGGCTCTGGCGCAAAACGTGGCGTTAAGTCCGCGAGTGATCAGCATTACCCAGGGTTTGTCCGCCGCAGAGTTGGCCCAGACACGGTTATATGCGTTCAATCGGGTTAATCGCAGTATTGATGGCAAACAGCAGCTGTCTGATCGACGTTTTGCATGGAAGATGCGTAACGATCAGGATGTCTCCTGTGATTTTTCTTTGTTCAGTCAGAAACCTAATCGGATAGGTTTCAGTCGAGATATGGACAAAGGTTATTTCAGTTGCCGGACCATTCCCTATGCGGGCCTGCAGCTCGCTCACCACCTGGGTTTTAATCAGGTGATATTGGTTGGCGTTGATCTGGATTCGAGCCAGGGACGTTTTTACGAGCAGGGTGCTGCAGCCATGCCAAGTCGCTTGGATGGCGACTATGAGGATTACATTGAGCCTTGTTTTGAACTGATGGCGCGGCGCGTTGTTAGTCCGACATTTCAGGTTTATAACCTGTCAGCCAAAAGTCGCCTGCCGGCTAGCCTTGTGCCCAAAATTACTCTGGATCAGCTGGATGCTTTGCTCGCTTCGGCGTAGGCAAGCAGCAGTTCATCAAGGGGGAAGTTTTCTACGTTGCGCCGCTGCAAATAACGGCGCAGATGTTCGAAATTGCGCCGCACGAGCATGGTGCCAAGTGGCCGGCCTTTGAAACGGATATCGAGAAAATCAATCAGGCCGAAGCTGGCGTCCGGAGTGCGCAAGATATTGCCCAGGTGCAAGGAGCGAAAGTAAATGCCGCGACGGTGCATGAGCAGAATGTAGGTCGCCAGTTCTGGCACAAGTGCATTGAACTCGCCGCGCGCGGAACTGAATAGGCTGTCTAGCGGTGTCCCTTGCAGTGGCGCGTAGACGCAGGCGCTGATGCTGTTGCGCGCTAACCAAAACGTGTCATGCACTTTCGGGGTTGCAATGCCTAGCTTGTTCAAGCGCTCACTGTTGTTATGGAAGCGCCGGGCGGCAGGCAGCAAACGTTCCAGCAGAGGGTTGCGGCGGCTGCGGAAGATCTTCAGAAGATCGCCGCTGGCCAGGCGTACCACCTTGGGGCCGTGGCTGTCTTTTTCCAGGACCACGCCTTGGTCGAGCCAATCTTGTAATTGGTTCGCTGTTACAATCCGCATCTTGTTCCTCTAGCCTGTTTGAAGAGCCCTGCAGAATGGTCGATTCCACGCAGCAATCCAGTTTCAAAGTCTATCTGCGATTGCTTAAGTACGTAGTGCCCTACTTGGGCGCCTTCGCCGTCAGCATCATTGGTTTCTTGTTGTTCGCATCCAGCCAGCCGATGCTGGCGCACATGCTCAAGCTCTTTCTGGATGGGCTGCAGGACCCTGAAAAGGCTGTGATTCTTGGTGCGCCGATGATCTACGGCGTGCCGCTGCTGATTGTACTCATTGCCTTCTATCAGGGCATAGGGTCATTTCTCAGCAACTACTACCTCGCCAAGGTGGCGCGCGGCGTGGTGCATGACTTGCGTTGTGCCTTGTTTGATAACTTGCTGACGCTGCCCAATCGCTATTTCGATAACCATAATTCGGGTCACCTGATCTCGCGTATTACCTACAACGTGACCATGGTGACCGGCGCCATTACCGACGCCATCAAGGTGGTGATTCGCGAAGGCATGACGGTGATCTTCCTGTTTGGCTACCTGTTGTGGATGCACTGGCGCCTGACCCTGGTGCTGCTGGCGATCCTGCCGTTGATTGCCGTGCTGGTGACCTCGGCCAGCAAGAAATTTCGCAAGCAGAGCAAGCAGATTCAGGTCGCCATGGGTGATGTGACTCACGTGGCCTCCGAAACCATTCAGGGCTATAGAGTGGTGCGCAGCTTCGGCGGCGAAGAGTACGAGGTGGACCGGTTTCACAAGGCCAGCGCAGACAACATGAATCGCAGCCTGAAGATGACCCGTACTCAGGCGATCTACACCCCGACCTTGCAGTTGGTGATTTATTCCGCGATGGCAGTGCTGATGTTTCTGGTGCTGTACCTGCGCGGCGACTCTTCGGTGGGTGAGTTGGTGGCCTACATCACGGCAGCGGGCTTGTTGCCCAAGTCGATTCGCCAGCTATCTGAAGTCAGCTCCACCGTGCAAAAAGGCCTGGCTGCTTCGGACAGTATTTTTGAACAGTTGGATCAGACACCTGAAATCGATGCAGGTACCCATGCCTGTGAACGGGTCAGCGGCCGTCTAGAAGTCAGCAACCTGAGCTTTCAATATCCAGGCACCGACAAACCGGTGCTGCACGACATCAGTTTTGTTGCCGAGCCTGGGCAGATGGTGGCTCTGGTCGGTCGTTCCGGCAGCGGTAAGTCGACCCTGGCCAGTTTGGTGCCGCGTTTTTATCACCATGAGAGCGGGCACATTTTGCTGGATGGCGTGGATGTCGAGGACTACACCCTGCGCAATTTGCGCCGGCATATTGCCTTGGTCACCCAGCAGGTCACCCTGTTCAACGACACCGTGGCCAACAACATTGCCTATGGCGATTTGGCCGGCGCGCCGCTGGCGGATATTCAGCAGGCCGCCGCTGCTGCCTATGCCGATGAATTTATCGAGAAGATGCCGCAGGCCTACCAGACCCTGGTGGGTGAGAACGGTGTGCTGTTGTCCGGCGGCCAGCGCCAGCGTCTGGCGATTGCCCGGGCGTTGTTGAAGAACGCGCCGGTATTGATTCTCGACGAGGCCACCTCGGCCCTGGATACCGAGTCCGAGCGGCATATTCAGGGCGCGCTGGATAAGGTCATGCAGGGCCGCACCACGCTGGTGATCGCTCACCGCCTGAGCACCATCGAGAAGGCCGACCTGATTCTGGTGATGGATCAGGGCCGTATCGTCGAGCGCGGCAACCATGCCGAGTTGTTGGCGCAGAACGGCTATTACACCCGCTTGCACGCCCGCCAGTTTGAAGAAGGTGGCGAGGAGCCGGCTGTCGAGTTGCCGGCTTGATCCTCAATCGATTCGGCGCCTGGCGTGAGCGTGGTTGGACGCCGATTGATGCGCGCGCCTATGCCGATGCCTGGCAGCGCTTCGGCGGCAGCGTGGCGACCCATCCCCAAGTGGTTGAGCGCCTAGCCGGCTTGGCCGGCATCCCGGTGCGCTACCTCGGCTGGCTGGAGCAGGGCGAGTTGCAGGCGGCGTTGCCGACCTGGGGGCGCCATCTGGCGTTGTCCAAGGATGTGCTCAAACGTCACGGCCGGCGCGGCTTGTTTGATCTGGGTAACGCAGAAATCATCCTGCCGGCCGCCGCCTCTGTGCGGGTGCCGCTGCGCCATCAGGCGCGCTATGTATCGCAGCTTAATGCCGCGCACTTCAGCACCCTGCGTGAGCAGCCGGAAGGCCTGGCGCTGGCCCGTGAGCCTGAGGAATACAGCAAGAAGTTCCGCTACAACCAGCGCCGCGAACAGCGCCTGCTGGAAGAGGCGGGGGGCGTGATCCGGCCGATGCTGGAGTTGAGTGCCGCTGAGCAGGCGACGATTTATGCCGAGCTATTTCAGCGCCGTTGGGGTTTTGAGGCCACTGGCAAGGCGCATCTGGCTGAGGTATTCGCGCTGCTACGCGAGTTTATGACCGGCTCGTTGATCTACCTGCAAGACCAGCCGGTAGCGATCCAGATTCTCTACCGTGTCGAGGCCCCGCAGTGGGTCAGCCTTGAATACATCAACGGCGGCGTCGACCCGCAGAACCGTGA